>LNAP01000168.1_pt1 | contig 70400 bp, 79 predicted proteins | sample 602601 | NCBI WGS metagenome assembly LNAP01 (sample SAMN02440304, study PRJNA202911) | soil metagenome | biome: Subtropical and temperate rainforests or woodlands; isolation source: soil samples (1 kg each in a 20% v/v slurry with milli Q water) were... ...
GATGCGCCATCCTGCTGCCGTCGCTGCCGATCGACCTGCTGCCGGAGGCGCTGACCGGTCCGCTCGGGTATGTCGACGACATTGCGGTTGCGGCGTTCGTGCTGAACGGTCTCGTGAATAATACGGACAAGTCGATCGTCGAGAAGCATTGGGCCGGCGACGGAGACGTGCTTCAAGTCATTCAGAGCATCATCAAAGGCGCCGACGACATGCTCGGCAGCGGCTTGTGGGCGAAGCTTAGGAAAAAGTTTCAATAATGAAGGGGCATAGGTGAATAACGGGCAAGACGCCACCGGCAGTGAAACGACTGCCGGTATTCGGTGTGTCATGGCTCGAGAAGGCTTGTCTGCCTGCGGCGAAAGGAACTGCGGAGGATGGAGCGAAAACCGCGCCGCAGAAAGCGCGGTCCGCTTTCGCCTTCGGTGCTAGCTCAGCAAATAACGGCGGATGATATCGGCTACCCCGTCCTCGGCATTCGTTGGGGCGACGGCGTCCGCAGCCAGCTTGACCGGCTCCTGCGCATTGCCCATCGCCACGCCGAGACCGGCCGCCCGAATCATCGACAAGTCGTTCATGCTGTCGCCCACGGCCACCACCTCGTCCATGCGGATCCCTAGCAGCCTGCAAACGCCCTCCAGTCCCGCCGCCTTGTGGATGCCCGCCGGGTTGCACTCGAGGTTCATCGGATGCGAATTCGTCACCTCCAGCCCTCCGATTGCATCGACGCCCGCCCGGACGGCCGCCAACGCTTTCTCGTCCTCCGTGTAAAAGCCGAACTTCATCCATTCGGTCGTCTCCGGACGGTCCGTCCAATGATCTTTGTTGTATACTCCTTCTACCGAGTACGCCCAGTACCAGGTGTCGTACGTCAACGCCAGTTCCCGGAGCGCCAGCACCGGCTCGTGAGGAAGCAGCGTTCTCTGCAGCAATCGGTGCGGCGCCTCCCACACCTCGCTGCCGTTCACCGTCACCATCGGCGTCGACAGGCCGAGTTCTTCCGCGTAAGGGAGCGCGCTTTGGAACGCGCGTCCCGTTGCGAAGCAAACGGCGATGCCGGCCTCCGTCGCGCGGCGAATCCAACGCTTTGTTTCCGCCGTGATCGTTTTTTCTTCCGTCAGCAACGTTCCGTCCAAATCTAAAGCGATCAACCTGTACCCGCCCATTCAATGCCCACTCCTATATGTCGCGGCGTTCTGCCGCCGTTCTGCTCTTCAGGCTTCCTTTTGCTATGCTTCATCGTCTCCATTGTAACGAATCCGTTGGAGCAATGCCAAAAAACTGTTTTCTTTTCGGACAAGAAGGAGTAAAGTGGAAGAAAAATCAATTCGACATGAACCGACAGCATTCGTCGAATCTATTAAGGTGCTCTGTATGGAAAATATTATTGAAATGTTCGAGCTGCTGCTCCTATCCATTTTTCCGCAAAATTTTACAGTGCTGTATTTGTCTTTCATGCTGTGGGGCGTGCAGCTTCGGCAGCCCTTGCTTTCAGCGGCGGTTCCAAGCCTTTTTCTTTCGGTTTATCTTGCCGGCACCTCCCATATTGTCCCCTTCGAGCTTCGCCCGATCAGCTGGCTCGTCGCGGCCCCCCTCATCATCTATTTCAGTATGGCCGCTCTGCGGGTTAAGGAACGCCTGAAGGTAATCTTGTCGTATCTTGTCGTCATCATCTTGCATGAAATGATCACCGTTCAGATCAGCTTGGCACTTGGCTCCTCCCATGCTACATACAGCCTGGAAAATATGACTGTCTTTTATGTATGCTCGCTTGCCGCAAGCGCGCTTCTCTTTCTGGCAGCCTATGCGATGAACCGCTTTTCCTTTTACCCGCTCGCCGGGTTGTTCGAGCGGCTGCGGCACCGGATGAACGGCGCCCTGTGGGGGCTCCTAATCTTGTTCACCTCCAACGTCATCATTTCCGGCCTCGTGTTTGTGTGGGCCCACGAAAACAATAAGGCCGCCTCTTTCGGTTTCATGCTCATCTCAGGCGTGAACGTGGTCATTCTGCTGCTGACCTTGCGGGCGATGGCGTGCGTGAAGCGTACGGCGATCTTAAGCACCCAGGACACCTACATCGACGAAATCAACCGAATGTTTACGTCCATCCGGGGGCAGCGGCACGACTTCCTAAACCATGTGCAGGTCATTCATGCCTTCGTCAGCCAAGGGAAGCATGAAGAGCTTGAGCGGTATACCAGTGAGCTCGTCGGCGAGATCAAAGACATGAATGAGCTGCTGCAGATCGGGCATCCGGCGCTGGCGGCCCTGATCAAATCCAAAATGGTGCTCGCGGACGAGCACCAGATTGAATTTCGCCACTCTTTTCATGGCTTGGAATTTGCCGACCACGGCATCGCCTCGGTGGACTATGTGAAGATTGCGGGCAATCTGATCGACAACGCCTTCGACGAGGTGATGGACCGTCCGCCGGAGGAACGGTGGGTTGAAATAAGGGGCTGGACGGACGAAACGCATTTTTACTTTTCCCTTCGAAACCCCGGGCCCGAGCTGTCGGAATCGGAGAGGCAGGCCATTCTTCAACCCGGATATACGACCAAAGTCAATAAAAACCATTCGGGTCTCGGCTTGTCGATCGTGAAGGAGCGAGTGGATTACTACAAGGGAGAATTACGGGTGGAAAACGGTGCCGGTCACGCACTCGCCTTCCACGTGTGCCTGCCGATTCGGTTCAAGCCGATGCTGTGACACTTTCAAACGCAGCCCCCGTTCGGGGGCTTATTTTGCATTAGCGCCAAATTTAGGGCTTATGTGGTAGACCTCAATGCCTGAGCCACGCGGCGCTTCTTCCAAACGACTCCATGCGTTGGAGAGAACAGCACCGTCAGTGCGAAGAAGACACCCGCTGCGGCAACCATTGATCCCGTTATGGACGCATTTAACCATACCGCCACAGCGTAGCCGAGCAATGCGCTTGCCACGCCATAAGCGACGCTGTACAAAATCATGACGGACAGCTTCTCGGTCAGCAGATAAGCGCTTGCCGGCGGAATGACCAGCATCCCTAACACCAGGATCGCGCCGACGCTCTCGAAGGAAGCAACGGTTGTTACGCTTACGAGTCCCATCAGCAAATAATGGAACAGCGCGACAGGAATCCCGACGGCCGCCGCCATAGCCGGATCGAATGCGCAAATTTTAAACTGCTTATAGAACATACCGAGCGACGTCAAGATAAGCACCAACGTAATGCCGAGCGCCCACAGCGACTTTACGCCAAGGTCGACGCCGAACAGCTCCAGCTTCGTCCATGGAGCATAGCTGATTTCGCCGTACAGCACGCAATCCAGGTCCAAGTCGACTTGCGAGCTATATAGGCTGACCAGCACAACCCCGACCGAAAACAGTGCCGTAAAAACGACGCCGATCGAGGCATCCGACTGCACTCCGCTCTGGTGGAACAGCTGAATCAAGAAGACCGCCAGAAGGCCGAACACGGAAGCCGCTAAGAGCATCCAGAGCGAATCCCGCGAGCCGCTCATCAGGAAGGCGATGACGATGCCCGGAAGCACCGCGTGAGAAATCGCGTCCCCTACCATCGCCATCCTTCGTAGAATCAAAAAGCTTCCTACGATGCTGCAAGCAGTCGCCACCAAAATGGCTGTACCGATAATAATGAGTTCGCTTGTGCTCATGCGGACGTTCCCTCCTTCACCGAGCTCCCAAGCTGCCCTGCATTTCGGTTGCGCCGCACCTCGCGGCTGACACGCCAGCGCAGCACCCATTTCGCCGCCACGCCGCGGCGGGGAGCAAACAGTACAGAGATGACGAAGAAGAACGTAGCCGCCAATACGGCAAGCGGTCCCGTAGGCAGTTTAGCGGCCAGCGTACTTAACAGCGTACCCGCAATTCCGCTGAGCGCTCCGAACATGCCGGAAAGGACAACCATCGTTCCGAGCCGATCGGTCCAGTATCTGGCCGATACGGCCGGTGTAATGAGCATCGCTGCCATCAGGACGACACCGACCGCTTGAATGCCGATGACTACCGCAATCACCAATAAAAACATGAGGAACTGCTCCAATGCTGCAGTAGGGTATCCAAGCATCTTTGCAAACCCGACGTCGAACGACATTAATTTAAATTCTTTGAAAAACAGGGTGCTCATCGTGATTAAAAATACCGCCAACCCGGCCATCGTATAGACGTCCCCCGAAACCATCGCAGCCGCCTGACCGAATAGGAACTTGTCGAGACCGGCCTGGCTTCCGCTGCCGGACTGTTGGATTTGCGTCATCAGCATGATGCCGACACCGAAAAAAGCCGACAGGACGATGGCTAGTGCGGAGTCTTCCTTCACTCGTGTATTTCGGGTTACGTATCCAATGCCGAAGGTCGCAATGATGCCCGCAATTGCCGCTCCTATCAAGAAAAACAGCAGTGATTTCGTCCCTGTCAGCATAAAAGCGATACAAACCCCGGGAAGCGCCGCATGAGATAAAGCGTCTCCCATAAGCGATTGCTTCCGCAAATATGCAAAGCTTCCTAATACACCGCTGCTGAGACCGAGCAGCATACTTCCGAGCAGAATCCACTGCACATTCGGGTCCTGTAGTAGCGCTAACCAATCCATAAGTGGCTCACCTCGATCCAATCAGCAGGGATGCCTTTTGTTCTCCTTCAAAAATCGTTAACCTGCCCCCATAGGTTTGCTGAAGCTTTTCCTTTGTAAAGACGGTATCGGTAGCTCCAATGTCCACTACCGTTTTGTTTAAAAGCAGGAGCCAGTCGAAATATTGCTCCACCGTCGACAAGTCGTGATGCACGACCAATACGGTTTTCCCTTCTTTCTTCAGCTCGTTCAGCAGTGTAATGATCGCCTTCTCGGTCGCCGCGTCGACGCCGACGAACGGTTCATCCATAAAATACAGCTTTGCGTCCTGAGCGAGTGCCCGCGCCAAGAAAATGCGCTGCTGCTGCCCTCCGGACAGCTGGCTGATTTGACGTTCGGCGTACTCCGCCATACCGACCTTCTGCAGCGCGTCCATGGCGGCTTGCTTTTCTTTCGCGCCCGGGCGTTGAAACCATCCGAGTCTGCCGTACGTTCCCATCGTCACGACATCGAGCGCATTCGTTGGAAAGTCCCAGTCTACCGATTCCCGCTGCGGAACGTAACCGACCATTTTGCGCCGTTCCTTATACGGCCTGCCGTATATCGATACGTCGCCGTCGGCTTTCGGAATGAGTCCAAGCGCCGCTTTGATCAATGTGGACTTCCCGGCCCCGTTCGGACCGACGATCCCGATAAGCTTTCCTTCGGGAATGTCGAACGACACGCGTTCCAACACCGGCTTCTTCTGATAGGCAACGGTTAGGTTGCATATGCTGAGCGGGCTATTTTCCGACATCGTCTATCACTCCTTATTTCAAAGCATTAACAATCGTGTCTACATTGTGGCGCACCATGCCTATATACGTCGCTTCTTCCGTACCCGCTTCGCCCATCGCATCCGAGTACAGCGTACCGCCTTCTTTCATTTCATACCCCAATTCTTTCGCTCCTTCGATCACCGCATGGATGAATCTGTCGGAGACGCTCGATTCCACGAAAATCGCTTTAATTTTGTTCTCGACCAAATAATCGCGAAGATCCGTTACGTCCTTGCTCCCTGCTTCCGAAGCCGTGCTGATGCCCTGCAGTCCCCGCACCTCGATATTGTACGCCTCCCCGAAATAGCTGAATGCGTCATGCGCAGTCACGAGCACGCGCTGATCCTCCGGAATCGACGCCAATTGATCGCGTGCGTAGGTATCCAGCTCCTTCAGTTTTGCTAAATACGCCTCTGCATTTGCTTTATACTCTTCCGCGTTCTTCGCATCGAATGCACTCAGCTCGTCGCGGACTCGCTCGACCGCCGTCATCCACAACTGGACGTCGAACCATACGTGCGGATCGTGCACCGATTGGCCGTCGTAAGTGACGCTGATCAGCTTAGACTCGTCAATGCCTTCCGCCACTGCGACCGTAGGTTTTTTCTCAGACATTTCTTCGAATACTTCCGTCATTTTGCCTTCCAAGTGAATCCCGTTATAGAAAATAATGTCCGCCTGCTCAAATTTTGCAATATCTCCTTGGCTCGCTTTATACAAATGAGGGTCGACGCCGCTTGCCATAATCCCCGTTACTTCTACGTGATCTCCGCCCACATTCTCGACAATATCCGTGATCATCCCGATCGTCGTCGTCACTTGGATTCGCCCCAAATCTTCGCTTCCCGCAGATTCCGTGCCGCATGCCGCCGTCGCCAAAAGCACGGCCGTCACACATGCCGCCAACACCGTTTTCCCCACCGTATGAACGTAATTTCGCATAATTTCTTCTCCTCATTCGCTGTTATTATGTTGAAGCTTTTGTTCGCAATGCCTATTTCATTGCGTCGGCAGCGCCGACTAGTTGTGCATAAGACTTAATTTTGTGTTAAAGACTTATTATTGTATATGCGACTTATTGTTGTGATTATGACTTTTATTTAACTATACACAAATAAGTTGGCTTTGTGAAACTTTTTTTTGTTTAAATAAGCTTCTATCTTCTGCCTATCTGTCAAACGACGACAAGATCTTGACCCTTTTATTGACGCGAGACTTGTTGTTTTAGCAACTTAGATAAATCCATTCATTATATAAGTAAATTATTATATATTTATTTTAGTGATTTGCAGGAGCATTGATAGCCCCTTAAGGGGAGGTATGACATGGAACAAATCAATGACATGCCCGAGTACTTAAAGTTGCTTGGAGATAAAACCCGACTCACAATAATGGCCTTATTAAAAGAAAAGATCGATCAGACCAAAAATAAATTGCGATTAGTGTGGGGGTTTACATGGCTATCACTGTGTTTCTTACTTTCTTAGTAACCTTGATCTTTGTGATCTGGCAGGCAAAAGGATTAAACATCGGGTGGTCCGCAAGTGCCGGAGCTATTCTCGCGTTAATTTTCGGAGCGGTAAGCTTCGCTGATGTAGGAACCGTTACCGGCATTGTGTGGAACGCGACCTTGGCGTTCGTGGCCATTATTTTAATTTCATTGGTGCTGGATGAAATCGGATTCTTTGAATGGGCGGCGTTACATATGGCGCGGCCTTGATCATTACGCCGATTGTGTTTGCCATGGTTCGTGCGCTTACGTTTGATGACAAGATGGTCCTGCCGTTTATTATGACGAGCGGATTCATTGCGGATACCGCCTCTCTGCCGCTATTCGTCAGCAACTTGGCCAACATGTATCGGCCGATTATTTCAACATCGGTTTTGCGGAATACGCGAGACGCATGATTGTGCCGGATTTCTTTTTCATCATTGCGAGCTTGATTGTGCTGGTTAAAGGAGGGAAATGAACGAATTAAATTTAGGTATATGAGCACGCAAAGAAACCACTCAGTCAGAGTGGTTTCAGATTGCAGGCAATCTCAAATAATATCATCCGTTGTCCGCTATTTCCCCAATTACGAGAAAATGGCTTTAATAAGGTTATTGGCTGTCCGTTATTTCCAAAACAAACGGCAGATGATCCTTTTTAACAACAATAACGGAAACACAGTACCTCTATTTCATTCCATTTACACGAAACCACAAAATTAGCGGACAACGAATTACTCTATTTTGAAGGGTTCATCCCCTTATCGCTCTTCCGTTTGCGCAGCAGACAACGCTCCAGACTGGGTGTCGAAGCCGACGTTGTTGTAGTACGCTTCGAAGATTTTCGCCGCAATCGGCGCCGCGCCCCAAGAACCGTATCCGCCGTCCGGCACAACGACGGCGACCGCCAGCTTCGGATTGTCCGCAGGCGCGAACGCGATGAACACAGCATTCTCCGCCATGCGTCCTTTTACCGACTGCTGCGACGTTCCCGTCTTCGAGGCGACGGCAAACGGCAGATGCCCGAACCAGCGGGAGAGCACTCCATTTCTTGTCACTTGCCGCATCCCTTCATGCACGATGTCCCAATGCGCATCCTCGAACATCGCCTCGTTCAACACCTCCGGCTCGAAGGTGCGCACGACATTCCCTTCATAGTCGGTGATTTTCTCCACGAAGTGCGGCTTCAAACGCTTCCCCCGGTTTGCCATCGTAGCCGTATATTGAGCAAGCTGAAGCGTCGTATATCGCCCTTGCTGTCCGAAGGACGCTTGGATAAGCGCGTTCTGTACGCTGCCGCGCGTTTCCTTTTTGTTATATTCGATAATCCCCAAGCTCTCTCGCGGCAATCCGCTGCCCGTCGACGTTCCGAGACCGAACATTTTCATGTACGCATCCCATTTCTCGACCGCTTCTTCCCCCTGGTACTTCATATACAGCGGTTCGCCGACCATGGCGCCCATAAACGTATTGGACGACACTCGGATTGCGTCGGCAGGACCGATTCTCCCGTACACGTGCCCCTCTGAATTGCCGATGGAGGCGGAATCATTGCGGCCGTAATAAAATCGTCCGGTATCGTTATATTTCGTGCTCGGCGTAACGAACCCTTCATTCAAACCGATCAGCACCGTCAGCGGCTTGATCGTAGATCCGAGCGGCAGCAACGAGGTCGGATGTTCCGCCAGCTTTGCCGGATCCTCATAGTCCGGATACACTGTCTTGATGGTGCCGTTCTGATAGTACGGCTGAATATCATTGTACAGCTTCGTCGAGATGCCCCCCGACCACACGTTGGGATCGTAGTCGGGCATCGACGCCATCGCCACCACGTTGCCGGTGTCGATCTCCATCGCCACGGCATATCCGGCACGGGCTTGCGCGCCCATCGCCGGATATCTCAGCCTGGCCGCCTCAGCCGATTTCATGTAAGCCAAGTGATCCGTGATCGCCTGTTCGGTGGTCAGCTGAACATCTTTGTCAATCGTCAAATACAAGTAATTCCCTTTTTCCGGACGGGTAATTTCCACGTCCCCCACAATTTGGTCCAGGCTGTTCACCGGATAACGCTTCATGCCGCTCTCGCCGCGAAGCTCCTCCTGAAACATAAACTCGATGCCATCGAATCCGACTTCTTCTGTATCTAGGTAGCCGACTGTCCTCTCGGAGTTCCGATAGAAATCCAGGTAGCTTCCACTTTCCTGGTTTCGCGCGGTGGAATACGGCTTTAAGTAGCCGATCAATTGGGAGGCGATCGTCTGATCGTCGTAATTCCGCACGCTTTCCTCTACTACTTCAAAGCCGGGAAATTTCTCTGGATGCGTCATCAAGAACGCGATCTCCTTATTCGTCAGCCCCGATTTAATGCGGCGCGGCTGGTACATATAGCTAAGCATCGTCTTTCGGCTGCCTTCCATATCATAGCCGACGTCCATCGCGCCGAAGATATCCTCCACCTTCATCTCAGGCAGCTCCGGGTCGCCGTGCTTTCGGAACACCTCCGCAACCTTTTCCGCAAGCTCGATATTTTGCTCTCTCGTCCGGCCGGGCTCCATACGAAAATAGAGGGATTGCGTAGAAGTCGAATAGGCAATCGGGTACCCGTTCCGATCATAAATGTTGCCACGAATCGGCGGGATCGGAACGGAGCGGGCAGTTAAATTCGACTCTTGCGCCGACAAGCTTTTCCCCTCGACGAATTGAACGAATGCAAGCCGAACGATTAAGACGGAAAACAATAAAAAGACGCAAAAGAAAAAAATATTAATCCGATATGCAAAATGCCGACGCTTGACGATTTCATTTTGCTGCGTGTCGTCAGCGTGAGTTGAGCGTTTCATAAGCGCCTCCTTACGATGCAATCTTTATCCGTTGCGATCCGCCCGCTGAATGAAGGCTGCGATCGTGTCGTCAATCGGAAACGTACCGATCAATACATCCTTCCAATAGACTTTGACCTCGCTCTCTCCTTCGCGTCCTTCGACTCGAACGTTATCCGTATACACCGAATATGTCCCGTCCTCATTCGACTCATAGGCAGCATCGAACGCTTGCGACACGAAAGTTTGAAACGCTTGTTCCTTCGCCCCGTTGATCATTTCATCCCCCATGGCGGCCAGCTCATCCGAATAGTTGGCGCCATAAAACAATACCGCTCCGACGATGACCGCCGCGAGCACCCACTTCAGCATCGTCTGTACGATCTTGATCACAATAAGCAGGGCGAGAGCCGCAATACCCACAAGCCACCAGCGTTCCTGCAAAAACAAAATCCACTGCTCCGGCATCTCCATTCGTTTATCCCCCCAAAGTCCGTCCTCTGATCGCCGACTCTTTTTACCTATTATACAACAAATATGCCGCCGGAAGCATGAACAGGAAGCCGGACAAAGGTGGAATACACGTCCGGCTAGCACCATAGAAGTAGATAACAGGACAAACCGAAACAGACAGGCAGGTCCGCTGGGAGGAAACGCATGAAAACGGTAATGTGGCTCTATTTGTTTATTTTTGTCGCCTTCTTCGATTTGCACGCCCAGTATCCGATGCTCACGCCGTTCGCCATTTCCCTCGGAGCGGCTCCGTCCTTCATCGGTTTTATTATGGGCATCTATTCGCTGACGCATCTGCCGGGCAACCTGCTGGCCGGGATCAGCGTGGACCGCTTTGGAAGCAAGCCGTTCATCATCGGAAGCTTGCTCGCTGCAGGCGTGCTTTTGATTGTTCAAGGCCACGTTAGCGATCCATGGCAGCTGCTCGTCGTTCGCTCCTTCAGCGGATTTGTGCTGGCATTTCTATCGCCCGCCTGCTTAGCCATGCTTGCCAAGATGGCACGGGATCACGTCCATCAAGGAAAGCTGATGTCCGGCAACGGACTCGTTCACACGCTCGCTTCGGTGATCAGTCCCGCTTTAGGGGCGCTGCTCGTTGCCAAAATCGGGTTTACCCAATCGTTCACTGCGCTCGGCTGGGGACTGATTGCAACCGGCCTGTTAGCCATCTTCGGGCTTAAGGAGCATTGGGTGCCCCAGACGGCTTCCGCCCCTCCGCTGCCAAGCGCAGACAGCAGCGGCTCCCGTATTGCGACCGAGGGTCAATCGCTCCCTTGGCTGTTTTACGGCGTCCCGTTGGCGCTTTCGTGTTCTCAAGGCATTTTATTTTTTGAGCTTCCGCTCATCGCGCCGGCGAAGCAATCGATTATGGCAACCGGACTTCTCTTTTCCGTTGTAAGCTTAGGAGCGTTAATCACCCTTGGCATGTTGTTTTTAAACAATGTTTCCGCGCACACCCGGACTGCTATCGGCAGCTTGGCGCTGGCGCTCATATTTTTCGGCATGGCTGTGGATTGGGCTGTGTCGCTCCCCGTATCGCTGCTGCTGATCGGCATGACGAAGGGCGTAATCTACCCTGCGATGGCGACCTTGCTCGCTTCTATTACAAGCGCCGCGCGATATGGCCGCGTGTTTTCCGTCCTTTCCATCTCCTTTTCCGTCGGCGCCTTCATCGGCCCGATTGCCGCCGGACAAATGCGCGATTGGGTGTCCCCTTATTACATCGCGTTCCTTGCGCTAATGGTGGCATTGACGATGCTCCCGCCTCCATGGAAGAAGCAATCCGCCACAACCTCAGTCCGCACCTGAAGGCTGGTCATACGGCATGCCTCGACCGCAATCGACATTTCCCGGGGAATGGGTACAATAGGAAGTATACGGAGGTGCGGCCACTATGGATTTTGTAGTTATTGTCGAGGGCAAGAACGACCGCAGCCGCCTTATGCGCGTGCTGTCCGATGAAGTTCCGATCTATTGCACAAACGGCACTCCCGGCACAAGGAAAATACAGCAGCTGATCAAAAGCGTCGGAAACCGATTTGTTTATATTTTTACGGATAACGATTCCTCCGGCAAGCGAATCCGGGCGATGCTTTCCGACGCCTTTCCCGATGCGGAACAGCTGTACACGAAAGCCGGTTATGCCGGTGTCGAAGGCACCCCTGAGGAGCATATGATCCGGCAGCTGGAAAAGGCCGGGCTCGAGGAATATATCATTTACCCCGAGCCCGGCCTTACTTCCTGATTCCTTATTCATTTAAAAGCGCCATAACATCGTTAGCGATCAACTCGTCGTTCAGATCATCCGCTACGAAACGTTTGCGAATTTGATTGTCGCCATCGATCATGTACACCACGTTCGAATGGATATACAGCCCCGTTGATTCGTCCTTGCGAATCAACATGTTGTAGTCTTCCCCGATCGCCGCGATTTCCGCTTCCGTTCCCCTCAAAAACCGCCATGCGTCCAAATCCGCGTTAAAGTTCGCTGCGTATTGGCGCAGCACCTCCGGCGTGTCTCGTTCCGGATCGACCGTAATTTGTAAAATCGTTGCTTCTGTGCCGAACACGCCCTCCTCTTGAAGCCGCTCCTGCACTCTAGAAAGCATATGCGTCGTCGGAGGGCACACATCCGGACAGTTCGCGAAGAAGAAATACAGCAAGCGAACCTTGCCCGATGTGTTCTGCATCGACACCGTCTCGCCTTGAATATCCGTCAATTCAAAATCGGCCGCAGGCCCTTCCACCGGAAAATCCGGTTCCGATCCTCCCAAATAGACGAAAGCAATGGCAACCAGCAGCACAGCAGAAACGATGCCCATCGTCAGCTTATACCAATGCTTGCGCCAAAATTCTCCGTTCATTCCCATTCCTCCCTGCACGAAGCAAACCACTTAACTTACATAGGCAAACGCGCGGTATCCGCGATGATGAGGAGAAACACGAAAGTCAAGTAATACAAGGAATACTTAAATGCTTTCATCGACCACTCATTATCGTCTTTCGCAAAAAATCCGGCCGCGCATTGCACCGACCAAATCGTCAGCAGCAGCAAAGCGCCTATTAGAAAGATGATTCCCACATAATCCATGGTGTATAACAGAATCGTCGTCGGATACAATGCCACTAAATAAGGAATCATCTGCCACTTCGTCCGCGTCACCCCTTTTACGACCGGAAGAAGCGGATACCCTGCCTGACGATACTCTTCTTTCTTCCGGATTCCAAGCGCCCAGAAGTGCGGCGGCTGCCAGAAGAACAGCAGTGCGAAGAGCAGCACGGCACCTGCATCGATCGTTCCCGCTGCCGCGCAGTAGCCGATCACCGGCGGAACGGCTCCCGAGATGCCGCCTACCGATGTGCTCCATGTCGAGGTGGGCTTCAACCATGCCGTATAAATAATGACATAAGCGATATGGCCGAGCACGCCAAGCACGGCGCTTAAGGGATTGACCAGGAAGTATAACACGAGTAGTCCGATGATGCCGAGCACCGCCGCATAAAGAACCGCCGATTGTATGCGGATTTTCCCCGTCGCGATGGCTCGTTTGTTGGTTCGCTCCATCTTCATGTCATGCTCGCGGTCAATAATATTGTTAAACACGCAGCCCGAGGCCATGACCAGCCCCGTGCCGATCAGCATAAACAAGAGCGTCCCCCAATGCAAATCCCACTTCGACGCGAGCCAGAAGCCCCCGAAAGCGGTAAAAAGATTCGTAATAATCATCCGCGGTTTGGTCAGAGCGAGAAAATCTCTCCAGGAGGCACGCAATGCCGGGACCGACATATCTCCTGAACGGTCGGTCGGCGCTTGATAAGTGTATGGATTGTCCACGTTAACGCCATCCTCCTTGAGTTCGAAATCATATCTTACTATACCGAAGCAGGCAAGCAGACGCAATAACGGGAGAGCACCGTTCATGAATTTGTCGTTTTCAGATAGAGACACGCACATTACAGGCGCCCGCCTAATACACTTTAAATGTGGATTTTTGCCAGGTGCACAGACATTGCTTCCCATTGCGATAAGCGCAATTGCCCGCGTAAGTACGGTACTTATTCACTTAAAAAAGAAAGGAATGTGATCGATCATGTATCAAAATTATCCCGGCGTCCAACCTTCGATGGGCGCCCAGCAGCCAGTGGCGCCTTATTCCTTCCCAGGCCAAACTCCCATGTACGGAGGCAGCGCGGCGATGCCGAGCGTCTTTCCTCCTGTCGGAGCCTCTATGCCTACGGCTCAAGCCGTATCGCCGATGTTTGAGGAATCTTATATCGAAAATATTTTGCGTCTAAACCTCGGCAAAATGGCGACGATTTACATGACGTTCGAAAACAACAGCGAATGGAACGCAAAGATATTCAAGGGCCGGCTGGAAGCGGCCGGACGCGACCATATCATTATCAGCGATCCCCAAACCGGAATGCGGTATTTGCTTCTGATGGTTAACCTCGACTACATTACGTTCGACGAAGAATTGAACTACACGTATCCGTTTGCAGGTCCCGCCGCGACTGCTCCCGGCCGGTAAATCAGCCGTCTTATCTCCCTTCGCCCGCCGACAATAGTTGGCGGGCGTTTTCCATTATGATTCAATGAAACTGAGTCATACTAAGAACCAGCAAAATTTTGTGGAGAGGAGCTTCGCAGCCGATGGATACAGCTACACATTTCGCATTCGGATTCGGTCTTGCCGGACTGTCGCAGCTTGATCCGGTCGTCTCCGCCGATCCATGGATTTCGACGGCGGTGCTGATCGGTACCGTTGCCGGCTCCCAAGCGCCTGACGCCGATACGCTGATGCGGTTTCGCGGCAACGCGGCATATATTCGCCATCATCGGGGCCTTTCCCACTCCGTACCGGCATGGTTTTTATGGACGGGGCTCATCAGCGTCTTGCTTTGGCTGATCTTCCCGGAGGTTCCGTTCCAAACGCTCGCCATGTGGATTTTCATTGCCGTTATCGTCCACGTCGGCACAGACCTGTTTAATTCTTATGGAACGCAGGCGTTTCGGCCGTTCCATTCCAAATGGGTGGCTTGGAACATTATCCATATTTTTGATCCTTTTCTTTTCGGGGCCCACCTGGCAGCCATTGCGCTCTGGGTTGTCGGCGCGGCCTCACCGGGTTTCATTTTTCCAACCCTTTACGCCGTACTTGCGCTATACTATGTGCTGAGGACGTACAGGCACTACCGGGCGGAACGCATGCTCCCCCGGCTTGATCCTGCGTATGCGAATGGCGATCGGTATACCGCCCTCCCCTCGGTGCGGGCGCACGTATGGAACGTGGTGAAACGCCGCGGCTCCGGCGCATTTGTCGTAGGAGAGCTTCGTTCCGGCAAGCTGAAGTGGCAGACCAGCCTCGAACCTGATCGGCATCCGGCCGTTCAGGCTTCCCGGAACCATCCGGACGTTCGGACGTTCTTGTCGTTCACGTCGTACGCTTGTCCGAAGGTGGACATCCATCAAGACGGCTTTACGGTGCGTTGGATCGACGCGCGGTACATGTACCGCAAGCAATTCCCTTTCCTTGCTGTCGTCCGGATGGACAAGCAGCTACATCCCATTACGAGTTATATCGGATGGATCAGCGAAGATAAGCTCGAACGCCGTCTAAACGGCTCGGAACCCGTTCGGGCAACCTAAGGCAGGTGAATATTTGATGAGCAAACCAATGGCGCTTCTCTTTGCTTCTGCGGGGGTCGTCTGTTTGATTGCGGCCGGTGCGTCGCTGAGTTATTACAGGCCGGGCTGGGCGCTGTTCTTCACGCTGCTCAGCTTTGCCATTACCGGCGCCGGCATGGCCGTAAAGCGAAAGGTCCAACGCAAATAACGGCGTTGGACCTTTCATATCTTACTTAGGCAGGACGAAGCCCATCTTCTCCATGGCGCGAGCAAGCGTCACGTCCGCCGTTTCCGCAGCCTTCTCCGAGCCTCGTCTCAGAACGCTCTCCAGTTCGCCGGAGGAGCGAATGTCCCGGTACCGCTGCTGAATCGGTTCAAGCAACGCTACGACGGCTTCCGCAAGCTCCTTTTTGAATCCCCCGTAGCCTTGTCCTTCATATTTTGCCTCCAGCTCAGAGATCGGCGTTCCCGATACGGTCGAATAAATTTCAAGCAGATTGCTGATTTCCGGTTTGTTCGCCCGATCGAATCTGACCTCTCGTCCCGAATCGGTCGTGGCCCGGCTAATTTTTTTTCGGATGACGTCCGGTTCGTCCAGCATCGAAATGTACGCGCCAGGATTCGGATCGCTCTTGCTCATTTTTTTGCTTGCGTCGATAAGCGACATGACCCGTGCACCCACCTCCGAAATGAAAGGCTCCGGAATGACGAACGATTCCCCGAACCGGTAATTGAACCGCTGCGCCAAATCCCGCGTCAGCTCCAGATGCTGCTTCTGGTCCTCTCCGACAGGCACAAAGTTCGCATCGTACAATAAAATATCGGCGGCCATCAGCGGAGGGTAGACGAACAGCCCGGTGCCGATCGCTTCTTTGCCCGCTGATTTATCCTTGAATTGGGTCATGCGCTCCAGCTCGCCCATATGTGAGAGGGTCGTCATGATCCAGCCAAGCATCGCATGCGCGCGTACCTGCGACTGCACGAATAATGTCGCCCGCTCCGGGTCGATGCCGCACGCTACATACAAGGCGGCTAACGTTTCCGTTTGGTCCCGCAGCTTCGCAGGTTCTTGGGGCACCGTGATCGCATGCATATCGACGATCATAAAGAAGCAATCGTACACTTGCTGCATCTCCACAAATTGGCGAATGGCGCCGATATAGTTCCCAATCGTAATAATGCCGCTCGGTTGAATGCCAGACAACACTTTCTTTCTCATTACGCAAGTCTCCTCTTTATTGATTTACATACAAAAAGGCCCCCGTCCGGAAGGGACGAGAAGCCGCGGTGCCACCCTTATTCGCCTGCAGCAGCCTATATCCGTTCGGCGGTGCCGGCCTTTCCTCCCGATAACGGCGGGATGCCGCGTTCCGTAAACGGCTTGCGCCGGATCGGTTTCGTCCTCAAGGATCCATTCTCGTCAGCGGAAGCTCCGGCTTTCACCTCCCGCCGGCTCTCTGCGTCCTTCCTTGCTGCGATACTCTTTCCCGTCATCGGATATTTCACGATTTCCACATTATACCGAATCTTGCGCTAAGACTCAACCGACCGCAGCGCTTCCACATAATGCTCCACAAGCTGCATCGTCCGAGGCTGAAGAGGCTTGTAGGAGCGGCCTTCCATAAACGATAGAAACTGAATGCCTGCCGCAAGAGCTGCCGCTCGATACTCCGCAAGCGGGAACCGGTATTGATCCGGGTTTCGCATCCCCGCGGCGCTCCGTACCGCCTCCGTCCAAACGACCGTCTCCCCTTCGTAAGTCACTTTAAAGGCGAATGCGCGGCAGTCCGGATCGCCGCAGCCGCAAACAAAGAACGGCATCCTTCGCCATTCGACGGCAGCGTCTGCCCCGGGATCCGGGTCCGCTCCTTCACCCGCCGCACTCGCCAACAGCGCAGGCAGACCGACGTCGATGCAGAGCGGCTCTTCAATGAGCGTTTCTCCATCCGCCCTAACCGTCACGTCCGCTTGAACGATCTGCAAATCCGAAAGAAAAGAGAGCTTCTCGTACCATAATTCAAACAGCGCAGACCGCCCCTTTCAGATAGATTCCCCGCGCCTGAGTCAGAACGGCCATCTTGGGCTAAATTACCAGCCATGAGAATGCGTATAGTGCATTTTTTTAGATCATACTACCTTTCAAGGGAGGTGATCTCACATGGGTACAGGATCTGGACGCTCTAACAACATCCTTGTCGTTCCTCAAGCTAACCAAGCGCTGGAGCAAATGAAGTATGAAGTGGCACAGGAGCTCGGAATCCAAATTCCGCAGGATGGTTATTACGGTTATATGGCGACCCGCGACACCGGTGCGATCGGGGGACATATCACCCGTCGACTCGTACAAATCGCCGAACAATCCCTAGCCGGCCAAGCTCGCCGCTAAGAGGGACCGCTAAACAGCTTACGGAGAAGGTGACTATGTCGACGCATAGTCACTTTTTTTCTTCCTCGAGCTCTTTCAGCACCTGTTGGATGACGGAAAGCGGAATAGCAAGCTCCGTATGAATATCCCACATCGTTTTGTTCGGGAATTCACGAAGGAAATCACGAATTTGCCCATACACGTCGGCCATCCATTGCGCGCATTCCGGGCAGTAATCCGATCGTTGCTTCAAATACAATTTTCCGCAGCGGCGGCAATTTTGCAAGGACACAACCGTCCCCCCTTCTCCGCAGGAAATCATAACCGCACGTACGCCTCGACATCCCGCTTCACGCGGGCAATCGAGCTTTCCCAAAAGTCCGGCTTCGTCAAATCTGCGCCGAGGTGCTTCCGAGCCAAGCTCTCAACCGTCATACTGCCTGTATCCCGAAGCAGCGCAATATACCGTTCTTCGAATCGGCTGCCCTCGCCCGCCGCCCGCTCGTAAATGCCGGAGCTGAACAAATACCCGAACGTATAGGGAAAATTGTAAAACGGAACTTCTGTAATGTAAAAGTGTAGCTTGGACGCCCAAAAATGCGGGTGATAAGCACCCAGCCCGTCATGGAACGCCCGTTTCTGCGCGTCGACCATCAGCTCGTTCAGCCGTTCCGTACTGACGGTGCCCCGCTTCCGCTCCACATAAAAGTTAGTTTCAAACAGAAACCGAGCGTGGATGTTCATCAGAAACGCAACCGCCCGCTGAATGTTGTCGTCCAGCAGCGCAAGCTTCCGATCGCGGTCTTTCGCCGCGCGTACCGTCGCTTCCGACACGATCATCTCCGCGAACGTCGAAGCCGTCTCCGCCACGTTCATGGCATAGTTTTGAGCAAATTGGGGCATGTCGTCCATCACATGCTGATGGAACGCGTGGCCAAGCTCGTGAGCGAGCGTCGACACGTTGTTCATCGTTCCGTCATAGGTCATAAAAATGCGGGTCTGCTTCGTAACCGGGAACGAGGTGCAGAAGCCGCCAGGCCGTTTGTTCGCCCGGTTTTCCGCTTCGATCCAGCGGTCGCGGAACGCCTTCTCGCTGAATGCGGCCAGCTTCGGGCCGAACTTTCGAAACTGCTCAATGATAAGCTCTGCGCCGTCGTCGAAGGAAATCGCCTCGCCGGCGGAACCGACCGGGGCCTCCACATCGTGCCAGGAAAGCTTCTCGACGCCGATCAGCTCGGCTTTTTTGCGAAAATAATCGAGCAGAAAACCGCGGCTTTGCTCGATGGCTCCCCACATCGTCTGCAAGGTTTGTTCCGACATGCGGTTGATTTCAAGCGGCTCTTTATGTATCGATTGCCATCCCCTGTGGCGGTACAGCTGAAGCCTGAAACCGGCCAGATGGTTGAGCGCGGCCCCGCAATAGTCCGCATGCTTGGACCAGGTGTTCTCCCATTCTCGAAACACCCGCTCTCGCACGTCCCGTGACGGGTGATGCAGCTTGTTGTGGGCTTGACCAACAGACAGTCCTGCCGTCCTTCCGTTTTCTTCAAACGGCACTTCGATCAGCGAAACGGTTGTGTCGTACAGCTCCGACCATCCGTGATACCCGCCCACCGCGAGATCGTTCGCAAGCGACTCCTGCTCCGGGCTCATCCTCTCAAGCGCCGAAGCCCTCCGCTCCGACAGCGGAAAAGCGATCTCGGCAAAGAAGGGATGCCGCATCCATTCGGCCCAGACATCATCCGCCAGCTCGGTTAGCAGCCGATCAAACCGGGTGAAATGAGATTCAAATCGGGCGACGAGCACACGGTTCGCGCTGCCGAGTGCAACCGCCTTCTTATCCTTCTGATTTTGGGCGGCTAGGCAGCCGGTAAACGCGTCGGCTTCCTTCAAGCGTTCGCTGACGCTTTGCAGCTCATCGACAAGCGCCTTGAGCTCGTCCTGCGTGACGCTGCCGCCGGCGCCTTCAATTTTCCCTCCGATGGCTGCGAGATCTGCGCGCAGCTCGTCCATAAATGCGGCAAACTGGAGCGAATCGCTCCCGCCGGGAAAGATCGTATCCAAATTCCACGTCTGGGGAAAAGATGGATCAGGCGTCATTTCGGAATCGTCCCTTTCTTACCGCCGTACATTTCTTCCGCCGGTTCTCGTTGCGGTTCACCGGCGGACATTGTAAGCTAACTATAACATGTTTCAGAAAGGAATGGTATGCGATGAGACCGCTTCAAATTTCACCCGAGACGGCAACGAAGCTTGCCGAGAAGCTGAATGTTCCGTTGGAGCACCTGATGCATATGCCCCAGCACATCCTGCTGGCGAAGCTCGCCGAGCTTGCCAAAGAACCGTCCCAGGAGACGACGAAAGAAGAAAAGCGCGGGGAAGCATAATTACTTCCCTGCGCTTTTCAGCTCTTCCGGCAAACCGATTCCGGAACCCAGCATGTCCTCCCGGGCCGCCGCCCACCCTTCCCTGCAAGCCCGAATCATCCCGGCGTCCACGATCTGTTTGTCGTTAATGACGCGGCCAAACCATTTCACCGCTTCCTGGTACTGCTTCAGCCGCCGGTTCAACTCCCCGATCAAATACATCAACCGGGCGCTGCTCGCGTCTGAGCCTTCCGTCTCATAGACGCGAATATAGGAGTCCAGCGCATGGCGCAAAAACCGCTCCTCGCCTTCCCAGTCGTCTTGGTAACGGTACAGCCAGGCAATATGATGCAGCAATCCAGCGATGACCCGCTGGCTTTCACCTGCAATTTGAGCGGAAATCAGCGCCAGCTTATAGGCCGACATTGCCTCATCGATCGTACGTTTCCCGCCGTAATCCTTTGTCTTCCATGTGGCGGCAATCCGCTGCGCGAACAATGCCCGGGTCCGTTCGGTAAACGATTGCGAAAAGCTTTCCGTAGTCGAAAATCCGCAGTTGGGACATACGCGGACAACGTAAAATTCCGGATTCTCATTTTCTTTCTTATAGTACATACAGAAATCTGTATCGGTTTTGATTGATTTTTTAAAGCTCGGCCGGACACGAGACGTGCGGAAATCGAGTTCGCACATCTTGCAGTTGACAGTAATTTGATATAAAGGCTCCATGTGGAATTCGTCCTCCAATGATCGAATTTCCCGCGATTACAGCCGATCGATCTTGAATTCTCCGTCGAGCGGTTCTTTCGTCGCCTTTCGAATGACCCATACAATCGCGCAAACTATAATTCTAGTCACAATTCCGGTCATGGCACAGCATTCCCATCGAAGCCGAAATATAGGGCTATTATACCATGTAATTCACAGTAAAATTATATTTTCCTCTATTTCGTGTATTTTTTTGCTGATCGCATCGGGCATCGGTTGTCCGCATATATTGGGATAAGCTTATACGAGGTTGGGGGGATTTTTTATGCGCACACGCGCATTTCGAATCGTGCGCGTCTCGTCGCTGGCCGCCACTGTACTGGCGCTTGCGTCATTGCTGCAGCTTCACCCCAAGGACGCTCTCGATGCCGCGCTGAACGGCGTCGCCATCTGGTGGGATGTGCTGTTTCCGGCGCTGTTTCCGTTCTTTGTCGTATCGGAGCTGATGCTCGGTGTCGGGATCGTACACTTTTTTGGTACGTTGCTCGATCCGATGATGCGGCCGCTGTTCCGCATTCCCGGTCCCGGCGGCTTCGTCATGGCGATGGGGTTCGCCTCCGGTTATCCGGTGGCCGCCAAGCTGACGTCGCAGCTATGGGATCAGCGAATGCTGTCCCGCAACGAGAGCGAGCGGCTGGTCGCCTTTACGACGACGGCCGATCCGATCTTCCTGATCGGCGCCGTATCCGTCGGCTTTTTCCACAACGCCTCTCTTGCCGCCATATTTGCCATATCCCATTATGGGGGCGCTGTACTTGTGGGCCTGTTGCTGCGCATGCGGTCCCGACGAAGCCCCTCGCCTGCCCCGAAAAGGGAAGAGAAGAAAGGGCGGTCCCCAATTGTGCAAAGAGCATTCGAAGCAATGCATTTCGCCCGTCTGCAGGACGGCCGCACACTGGGCTCGCTTCTTCGCGACGGCATCCAATCCGGTCTTCAGCTCATCATCGTCGTCGGCGGGCTTGTCGTCTTTTTCTCCGTCGTGATCGAGTTGCTGACGCTTGCCAATATCATAAACGCCATCCAACTGGCGATCGGCGCCGCGCTCGCTCTCTTCGGCCTACCGTCCCCGCTGTCGTCCGCGATCGTAAACGGCCTGTTCGAGGTGACGCTCGGCGCAAAGGCGGCAGGCTCCGCCGAAGGAATGGACCTGCGCGCGCAGGTGGCCGTCGCCGCGTTCGGCTTGTCGTGGGCGGGGCTCTCCGTCCACGCCCAAGTGATGAGCATCGTGTCGCACATGCCGGTTCGCTACGTCCCGTTCAGCGCCGCTCGACTCGTGCACGGCCTTTTGTCGGGGGTGATCGCATACACCGCTTGGAACTTCCTGCTCCCGATCGGATCCGCCGCCGCCGCATGGCTGCCCGCCGGCGCAGAACATCCGGGCTGGGAGACGGCATACACCTGGGCCCCGCTCAGCGCCCTCCTTTTCTTCGGGACACTTGCGCTCCTCCCGATTTTATTTGTTTTGCGCACACTCGCCGTTGAGTTCATCCACCGATTTCGTATATGATGATAGGAAATGATACGGAATTATCGGCTGGAGCGTTGGAGGTGCACTGTTTGAAGTATTACTTGTTGGATCGTGGCGACGAGACATCGCAGGAATTGGCTGAATCGTTCCACCGCCTCGCTGCGGAACGCGGATTCAGGGAAGATCATGACAACCCCGACATCGTCATATCGATCGGCGGCGACGGCACCATGCTTCACGCCTTCCATCAGTTCAGCGACACGTCGGAACGGATTGCCTTCGTCGGCGTTCACACCGGCCATCTCGGGTTTTATGCGGACTGGAAACCTGACGAGCTTGAGCACATGGTTGACCTGATGGCGGAGAGCGGCGCGAATTTGCAGGACAAGATCGTAGAATACCCTCTTTTGAAAATCGAGCTGACGACAACCGAAGGGCTGAAGACGTACCTGGCACTAAACGAATTCACGTTGAAGGGCGCGGAAGCGACGCTGGTCGCGAGATTGACGATCAACGACGCGCCTTTCGAAATGTTCCGCGGCGACGGCATTTGCGTTTCTACGCCATCGGGCAGCACCGCGTACAACAAAAGCTTGAACGGAGCGCTCATCCATCCGTCGTTGGAGACGATTCAAATTGCCGAAATCGCTTCGATCAACAACAGGGTGTATCGGACGGTCGGTTCGTCGCTCATCTTACCCCGGCACCATCATTGCGATATCATCCCGAATCAGGGGCAGCAGCTGCTCATGACCATCGACCATGTAGCCGTACCGTGCTCCTCCATCTTGAACGTGCGGACGATGGTTGCCGAGCAGAAGGTCAAGTTCGCCCGTTACCGTCCGTTTCCGTTCTGGAACCGGGTTCGCGAAGCGTTCGTCGGGGAAGAAACATAAGCAAGTTTTCAGGCAAAAAAGCCTCGCAGAAGCGCCGGTGGTTCCGCGCTTGCGAGGCTTTCTTAGTTGTTCGACGGACTCGAACTCGGTTTATGATGCTGCCGCTGCTGGAACCGGTCGTTCGGTCCCCGGTTCCCTTGAGGCGCCTTACCGCCCCCGCGCCCTTCAAGCGGCCGGTCCGCCTCCGTGCGCGGACCGCCGCCGGCTTGTCCCCTTGTGCGGTTCCCGTGTCTCGGTCCTCGAAACTTCCGGTGCTGCTTAGGCGATTTCTCTTCCTGGCCCTGGCCGCCGCTGTCGTTCGGCAGCGCCTGAACGTTCGCGCGATCCCGTTGGTCGTTCCGCCGCTGGCCGACAGTCTGTTCCGAAGCGCCCCCGCCATAACGTTGGTCCCCCCGGCTGCGTTCCCCGCGTTGCTTCCATTGGTTGTCCCCGGTTCTGCCGCGTTCGGAACGGGAGTTGGCGCTTTGAGTCGTTTCCCCGCTCCGTTCGCTCTCCGCTCCGCCGCTGGCCGCTAGGCGGATGGCCGCTTGCCTTACCGGTCCTTGATGCTCACGCCACGAATACGGACGGCGGTCGCTGAACGCCTTCCCGCCGGCAATGTAAGGCGACGGTTCCCCACTCGCCCCCGGATCCTCCTTCGCCGAAGGCGTACCATCCGCTTCGCCGAAAGATGTCGGCAAATCAGCCCCGTCAGCTCTTGCTTCCGATTCCGGCGGCGCGGCTTGCTTGCTCTGCTTACGCTCCAAAATAAAATACGCACAGCCGAAATTGCAGTATTCCTGCAAATAATCCTGGAGCCCCGAAATCATCGAGTCCTTGGACGCTCTCGGGCTTGCCTCCCGAAAGAAGCCCTTCAGCCGAAGCTGGCCGTATCCCCAATCGCCGACGATATAATCGTAGCGTTCCAATATTTCGCTGTACCTCTCCTTGAACGCTTCCGCGTTCCAAGCATTTTTGTGCTCCTGCAAAAGCTCGTACGTTTTGCCGTTGATCACGATCACAGCTGACTCCTCCTCGCAGACTCCACCTGCTCATGCGCATGATAAGAGCTGCGCACGAGCGGACCGGACTCCACATGCTTAAACCCCCGGTTCAAGCCCTCTTGCTTAAGAATGTCGAATTGTTCCGGCGTGTAATACGTTTCCACTCGCAAATGCTGCCTGGTTGGCTGCAAATATTGCCCGATCGTCATAATGTCGCATCCGACGGAACGAAGATCGTCCATCGCTCCGAGCACCTCGTCCCACGTCTCGCCCACTCCGACCATAATCGACGCTTTCGTCGGAATGCCCGGCGCCGCCCTCTTGGACCGCTCAAGCAGTTCTAGCGAACGGCGATATTTCGCCTTGGACCGGACTCGATCGCTCAGCCGCTCCACCGTCTCGATGTTGTGATTCAGGATGTCAGGCTTCGCTTCCAATACGGTGTAGAGCGATTCCTCCCGACCTAAAAAATCGGGAATAAGCACCTCCACCCCGCACATTGGCAGCCTGCGCCGAATCGCACGCACAGTCTCGGCGAAAATCGAGGCTCCGCCATCTTCGAGATCGTCACGCGCTACGCTCGTGACGACGCAGTGCCGGAGCCCCATATCCTCGGCCGCTTCGGCGACGCGCTCCGGCTCCGCCAAATCGAGCTCCGTCGGAAGTCCCGTCTTCACTGCGCAAAACCGGCAGGCTCTCGTGCAAATATCGCCTAAAATCATGAACGTCGCCGTTCGATTCGCCCAGCATTCATGTATATTCGGGCATTTTGCCTCCTCGCATACGGTATGCAGCGTCTTGGAGCGCATCATGCCTTTCAGTTCCTTGAAATTCCGATATTTCTCGCCGGACACAAGGTCAATCTTCAACCATTCCGGTTTTCGTTCGTACCTTTTCGCCATCAAGCTTCTTCTCCCTTCCGCTGCGGCCTAGCCATGTTGGCGGGCAAGCAGAAGCTTATACTGCTTTTATTATAATGTAGTGTGGCCTTTCTGTAAAAAAGCATCTTTGAAATTCATTCAGTTCGCCCCCAACCGTCTCGCAGTAAAAATTTTTCACGGTCAACACGCAAAAGTTTGTCTGCAAACGGAAAAGGGCCCGCCCCAAAATTTGAGACCCTACGAAAACACCTTGGATACGGAAGTGACAAGGCGCCTCGAGCTTACCAAACCTTAAAAAAGGCATTTCAACAAATGATTGAATTTGAAGTTATCGAGGACTTCCGAGACGAACGGATCGAGCGAGGGAATTATTTGTTTTACTCAAGTTTGACACCGAACCACTACATGTGGATAACATGATGCGACAAGAGCACGGATTGACCACATTTTCGGCAGTTTTCGTCGCAGTTTTGTAGTGGTATGTGTACAACTTTTTCATATTTATTTTCATGTAATCAATGGCATAATAGAAGCGTTATGTATATCCGAGTGAACAAGCAGAAAAACAAGGACGGTACGCTCCGTCAATAGACCGAGAAGAACACGGAAAAATGGAGATTTAAATACGACGCTGAAAAGAATGTGTATCTCTGCCCGCAAAAACATCAACTTCACTATTCAACAACCGATCGGACAGGGTACAAATGGATTCGGAGGAACCGGCTAAGTCCCTCCGGTAAATATTTGTACCGCCTGAGGTACCAAACGATTGAGCGAAGTTTGCGGATGCCAAAGAGCTCCATGGACTGCGCTATTGCCGTTCGCGGGGACTTCACAACGTAAGCGAGCAAGCGTTGATGACCGCTACCGTACAGAACATGAAAAGGATCGCCCTCCACCTGGCCAAGATGGCATAAGGTGAAAGGCGATCTTTTTATATACTGAAAACCATGCCAAATACAAGAGAACGCACTCCGGAAATGATGGCTTTCTCTACAATCCTTTGAATCGGACTGAATCTATCGATACAGCCCACAATTGTGAACTGTTAACAGTGTCATCCTATCCCTGTTGCTGCAGTTCGTTCCGCCAATAACCGCACACTTCCGCACTTGTTGTAACGTAACCGAATTGCTTTTCGACGTTGCGAATGGTAGATTGGTGCTCCTCCGGGCTGAAAGTGCCGCAGCAGTCTTCCACCAAGGCGGCATAATAATCGTGACTTATAGCATCGCGTAAACTGGTTTCTACACAGATATTCGTTGCAACGCCGGTAAACAGGAGCGAACGGCGCTTTAGAGATTGAAGCACCAGATTTAAATTCGTTCCTACAAACGCGCTGTATCTGTTTTTCGTAATTACGATGTCTTCCTCTGCCGGTTTCAGTCTGTAAAACTCCGCTCCCCACGATCCCGGTTGGCAATTGGGTACGTAAGTGTCGGGGTCTATGTTTTTGCCTAGTCTTGCTAACCACGCTTCGGAATCTAAACTTTTGTCGTGTTCCGTCCGAATAAAGATAATAGGCACCCCTTGCTCCCTGGCCGCGTCGATAAATTCGCTCAGCCTGTCAATCAAGGAATCGATATCGGAAAGCTCGCTCCCTCTCTTCCCCTGCGGATGACAGAAGTCGTTTTGAATATCGATGACGATTAAAGCGCTGTTATTCGGATTAAGCCGTTCCTTTAATTTCAATGCGATGTCCCTCCTAAATTCAAACAAGACAAAGGAATATTACCTATTTGAACGATACTTTTTGAGTATAAACACGATAAAAACGCGTAACAAGTCAAACTTATATGTTATATATGAGTTTTGTCTTATGAATTAGGAGAACCTTGCAGTGGCTTATCGCCATTACTCTGCAGTCCCATCGCTGTATTTCGTTTCGACAAAATCGATAAACTTATTCTCGATCGACGTAAAGCTGCGGTTCCGCCGATATACCAAATAAATGTCGGCTTTCATCTTCACGTTTCTCAAACCGACTTCTCTCAATTGCCCGAGCCGAATATCCTGCTCCACAGCGGAACGAATCAAAATGCTCAGGCCCAATCCCTGGCGCACCAATTGCTTGATGACCTCGGGATGCTCCACTTCCATCACGATGTTCGAATATTCAATCCCACACGCGCTCAGAATGTCCTCATACGCTTTGCGCCCTAACATATTCGTAGGAGAAATGACAAAGGGTTTGTCCGCAAGTTCTTCAATCGTCTCCGGCAACTCACTTTCCGGACAGCCGGACGAGGCCACGATGACAACCTCTTCCTCAGTGATTTTCCGGCATGTCAATTGAGCGGTTTCTATTTTTGACAGCGCCAGTCCGAAAAACACGTTGCCACTAGTGATTTCCCTTGCCAATTCAGACGTCTCCAACACATGCAGCTTGAAATTGCTCATCGGATATCTTCCTTTAAATTTGCCGATGATTTTCGGCAGCATATAGGTTCCTACAACCAGACTGCCTCCCACAATTACATCGCCAAATTCCCCTTTTCCGAGCTCTTCAATAGATTTCTGCAACTCATGAAACTCGCTCAAAATATTAAGCGCCCGTTTATAAACCAAGTGGCCTACCTCTGTAGGCACGATATTTCTGCCGCTTCGCTCAAACAACGGAGTACCGAAATATTCATTCAACAGCTTAAGCTGATGGCTCGCAGCCGATTGTGAAATGAAAAGCTTGTCTGCGGCAACGGTAACGCTTCGGCATTCGTAGACCAATTTGATCACTTGAAAATTATATAAAGTTAAATTCATTCCGAATAACCCCCATGAAGAATTGCGAAAAACCGCGGCAGAAAGTGCTTCTATATTATTATAGCCGTTTTGAAACACCCGAGGTGAAAAAATGGTTCACGTGAAGAAACGGCTTTATGCAAAATCCTTTTCCCTCTTATGAGGAGCAGCTCATGTATAACGGATGAACTTGATTTGTTACCTATTTAGGCTGCGTTTATAATTGTATCCAACTGCTATCTTGAAAGCGGTTATAAAAAATGGTTACCTATTAACTTATGCAAAACTAAAATTAGGGGGACAGTACAACATGAAAAAAAGTTGGCTCATCATTTTGCTCGCACTCGTGATGGTGTTGGCGGCAGGCTGTGGAAGCACCGCTTCAACTCCATCAGGCGAAGGAACCCAGTCGGACGCTTCTGCGGAAACCGGATCCAAATTCCCGGAAAAAGACATACGTTTGATTGTTTCTTATCCTGCCGGGGGAGGATTTGACAAGCTTGCCCGTCAGATCGCCCCGTATATCGAAAAAAACTTGCCTAATGACGTAATGGTGATTGTGGAAAACAAGCCGGGCGGAAACTCGGTAATGGGAATTAATGAAGTCTTGAACGCCAAACCGGACGGGTATACCATCGGTATCTTTAACCTTCCCGGCCACTTGGTCGGCCAAATCGCCACGGGACAATATGATTTATCCAAATTGGCGTGGCTAGGACAAGCCGTCGTCGACCCGCAGGTGGCTGTGGCTTCCAAGAACTCTGGATTAACCTCGCTGGAGGATGTTGTGAAAGCCGGAAAAGTGAAGGTGTCAGCTTCCGGCTTAACAGGAACCGACGGGCTTGGTGCGATTGCATCCTCCGCCAAAATGGGATTTGAAGTGAATCTGCTGACACCGGGCGGAGCGAATGAGGCGATGTTGTCCCTGATGAGAGGCGATGCCGATCTTTCGCTTCAGCCCTTTGCTAGCGCCAAGCCTTTAATCGATGCGAAGGAAGTCGTTCCGATTTGGGTATTTGCCAACGAACGGTTGCCGGAGCTGCCGGATGTGCCGACCATTGTCGAAAAAGGCTTCGATAACCCGGGCTTAATCAGTATCAACAACCTTCGCCGCGCATTCGCAACATCAGGTCAAGTAGGCGAAGAAGAGGTAACGATTTTGAGAGACGCCTTTAAGAAAGCCCTTGAAGATCCCGAGCTGCAGGCTGAAATTGCGAAAGGCGGAACTCCGATTACCTACGCATCTCCTGAAGAGCTTGAGCAAGCAATGAAAGATATGATCGAAAGCATTACTCCTTTCACGGAGCAACTGAAGGCAGCTTCCGGAAATTAAATTGGTTTTCCCGTGTATATCCATCTGTTGCTTTGCGGCACAGATGGATATACTCTTTAATTCTTACAAGGGGTTGAAAATGTGTTTGATTTACTGTTGCCGACGTTAGCCAGCATATTCTCCGGTTCAGGCATTTTGTTTCTTCTGCTGGGAATTGGCTTAGGCATTGTCTTCGGTGTACTTCCGGGACTCGGAGGCGCACAGGTCATTGCGCTCTTGATCCCGGTCACCTTCACGCTTGAGCCTGCAGCTGCCATTTTGATGATGATCGGTGCTATGGGCGCGACCACGACCGCCGGTTCCATCACGTCGATTCTCATCAATACCCCCGGAACGCCCGGCAGCGCCGCTACGACCTTCGACGGGTTTCCTTTAACGAGGCAAGGGAAATCGGGACTAGCGATCGGCGCAACCGTCACCGCATCGCTCCTCGGTGCACTGATCAGCGTCGTTATTCTGATCGCTCTGCTCCCTTTCGGGAAATACGCAGTGCTCGCTTTTTCGTTTCCGGAATATTTCATGCTGGCCATTATGAGTTTGACCGTCATCTCGTCCGTGTCCGAAGGATCCTACTGGAAAGGGCTCATCGCCTCCGTCCTCGGTCTGATGGCAGCATCCATCGGCTACGACCCCGTAACTGGGGATTTGCGCTATACGTTAGGAATTCCCTATCTGTACGATGGAATTAATATTATTTCAGTCGTTGTAGGATTGTTCGCCATAACGGAGATTATCGAAATCTTCATCCAAAAAAGCACGATTTCCCAGGAGCAAAAGCAAAGCCATATAAAAGGGTTGTGGGAAGGCGTCGTTGCGTGCTTTAAGCATTTTGGATTGCTGTTCAGAAGCTCGTTAATCGGCACGGCAGTCGGCATTCTTCCGGGGATCGGCGGATCCGTAGCAAATTTCCTCTCTTACGGCCATGCCGTTCAATCCGCGAAGGACAAAGAGATGTTCGGCAAAGGGGATATTCGCGGCGTCATTGCTCCTGAGGCGTCCAACAATGCGAAGGACGGCGGTTCCCTTGTTCCGATGCTCATTTTCGGTATTCCGGGAAGCGTTGACACGGCCGTGCTGTTAGGGGCGTTGATTATTCACGGGATTGAACCGGGTCCGTTATTGATGATTAATAATCCGGAAGTCGTAGTCTACTTAATTCTCGGCCTGGTATTAACGAATATTTTGGTTTCCGCCGTCATTCCGTTCATTACGGCGCCGCTCGCAAAAGTGGTGATGATTCGGGGAACGATTATCGCACCCGTGGTTCTGGCAATAGCCTTGCTTGGAACGTATGTCACGAACGGGCTGTTGGGGGATGTCGTCGTTGCATTGATCTTTGGAGTCATCGGATTCGTCATGAAACAGACGGGATTCTCCCGAGTTTGTCTGGTTATCGCCTTTGTTTTGAGCGACTTGATGCAAACCAACTTCCATCTCACGATGAACAGCTTCGGGGTTTCCGGCTTCTTTACCCGGCCGCTCTCCTTGATATTGTTTATCGTTGCCGTGCTGATGCTTACATTCCCGTTTATTAAGAACCGATTGAAGAAAAGGAAGGTGTCGGCATAAACATGAATCGGAAAGATGCGATCTATTTCGAAGGCTTTCTGTTCGTGCTTTTTGGCGCGATGGTGCTGATGGCGTTTGGATATAATCCAGCTGCCAGACTGCTTCCTTTATTGTTTGGCGTCACGGGCCTGGTCATGATTTTATTACAATTGGCGCATGATGGATTCCCGTCGTTAAGAAACGTGCTGAAATTCGTAAATCCGGAAGGTCCGGGAAAAGATAGAACAACCGATTGGAAAAAGTTCTTTCAAGTTGTTTTGTGGTGTTGTTTGCTCATCATTTTGCTTTATTTTTTAAGTTATTTAATTGTATTGCCGCTCTTCATCTTTCTTATGGTGAAATTTGCGGCGAACGAATCGTTCAGGGTGGCGCTGCAAACGGCGATCATGACCGGAGCTTTCGTGTGGGTGCTGTTCGATTTGCTGCTTAAAGCCCAAATCTAATCAAAGACGGCATAGGTCAATTCCCTTCAAGCAGACAGTAAAAAGCTGTTGAACTTGAAGGGGATTTTCTGGTTGCATTTGCCCATTCCTGCCAGTGTGTTGGGGATGATTCTTTTATCCGTTTTGTTGGTTGCAGACATCGTTCCGCTGCGGTTCGTGGTATAACCGTTGAAATCGGCGGATCGACCACATCGGCCCAATCCGGATCATCATATCCGAAAATCGCCACTTCGTCGGGTATGGCGATCTGCGAATCCTTCAAATATTTGTAAGCCCCTAGCGTCATGGAGTTGTTGGAAATAAACACGGCTTCCGGTTTCGTCTTCTGATTCATGAGCTCTTTCATTTTGTTATAGCCGCTTTCAGTCGTAAATTCCCCTACCTTGATCAACTCTTCGAGTTCCGTGATCCCGTAATCTTCAAGGGCCCGTTTGTACCCGATCATTCTGTCCTTGCCGGTGCTGATGGATAAAGGTCCGGCGATAATCGCGATTTTGCCGAAACCGTGGCGAATGAGATGCTCCGTAGCTGAATAACCCCCCTGGATATTGTTCGTCATAATGACATCGGAGGCCAATAATTCGAGATTCCTTGATGCGCAGACTTTTGGCCAAAATATTAGGCTGATAATTCAATTCTTTGATCGCTTTGTCAATCTTAGCTTGAACTTCCTTGCTGACGAATCGCGTTCCGTTTAATGCGTTGGATACGGTAGCCGTTGAAACTCCGGCAAGCGCAGCCACCTCTTTAAGTGTTGTCCTCTTCAGCGGTTGAACCTCCCTTCCTTCTCTTCCTTCTCTTCTTGCTCGTAATTATAACTAGGGGATATTATTGGCGTCAATTTGCCGGAATTACGGCGCGGCATGCATAACTCCGATTGCGCCCTCCACTCACCTTTCATTGGTTTTTTGTGCTATGATTGGGTGTGACGCACGCACGAAAGAGGGGATGATACGGGCATGGAACAAGGCACGACACTTGAGGCTAAAGACGCGAAGCTTGGGGAGATTTTGCGCGGGATGGGACGAATCTTGGTCGCTTTCTCAGGCGGTGTCGACAGCACCTTCATTTTGAAACGGGCTTATCAGGAACTGGGAGACCGCTGCATGGCCGTCACCGCCGCTTCGGAGACGTTTCCGACCCGCGAATTCAACGCCGCCGTCGATTTGGCGGAAGAGCTCGGCGTCGCCTTGTTGAAAACGCAAGTAACGGAGCTTGACAACGCAAACTTTGTAGCGAATAATCCGGACCGCTGCTACCATTGCAAGACCGGACTATACTCCCACCTACAGCGCATCGCTGCTGAACAAAGCTATTCATATATTGTTGACGGCTCCAACATGGACGATCTGGGAGACTATCGTCCGGGCCTGCAAGCGAAGAAGGAACAGGGCGTTCGCAGTCCGCTGCAGGAAGCGGGATTAACGAAGGACGATATCCGCGAGCTGTCCCGCCGGCTCGGGCTTAAAACCTGGAACAAACCGTCGTTCGCCTGCCTTTCATCGCGAATTCCTTACGGAACGAAGATCGAGAAGCATAAGATCGACCAATTGGACGAGGCCGAGGAATTCTTGATAGGTCTTGGACTATGGCAGGTGCGGGTCCGCCACCACGAGAACATCGCACGCATTGAAGTGATGCCGGAAGAAATGATAAAGGTTGTTGAGCAGAGCGAAGCCATTCATGCGAGATTCGCCCAGCTCGGCTTTCAATATGTGACGCTTGATTTGCAGGGGTATCGAACGGGGAGCATGAACGAAGTGCTGTCGCAGGACGTCAGGAAGCAGGCATCGTCCCAATGACGGATCTGAAGCGGCTGCTGCAGCAAGTAATTGACGGGAATATAGATGCCGAAGAGGCGGAACGCATCATCCGGGAAGCGAACGCCCCCCCCGTCGCCAATTTGGGGTTCGCTCAGCTGGACCTGGAGCGTGAGCGCCGGACAGGATTTCCGGAGGTCATTTTTGCCGAAGGGAAAACGTCCGAGCAGCTGCTCGCCATCTTCGAGCGGCTCACCCAAAGCCTCGACCGTGTGCTCGCAACTCGAGTAACCCCGGAGAAGGCAGCGTTGGTCACAGCCTCGGTGACGAATGTGACGTACCATGAGGCGGCGCGGGCGCTAACCTGGTTTCGCAAGCCGATCGCGCACGAAAGGGAAGGGTACGTCGCTGTCGTCTGCGCAGGCACCTCGGACGTTCCCGTTGCGGAAGAGGCGGCGCTGACGCTCGAATGCTTCGGCTCGCATGTCGAGCGGATCTACGACGTCGGCGTCGCCGGCATCCACCGCTTGTTCGCCCGCCTGGATCTCATTCGAGGAGCCTCCGTCATCATCGTCGCGGCGGGCATGGAAGGAGCGCTCGCCAGCGTCGTGGGAGGACTCGTCGACAAGCCGATCGTGGCGGTGCCGACAAGCGTCGGCTACGGCGCATCGTTCGGCGGTTTGTCGGCCCTCCTAACGATGCTCAACTCATGCGCGCCAGGCGTCTCCGTCGTAAACATCGACAACGGCTTTGGGGCGGGCTACAATGCGGCGCTCATTCACAAACAAATTGCGAAGAGGGAATAACACGATGCGAATCTTATACTTGGACTGTTTCTCGGGCATTTCGGGCGACATGACGCTCGGTTCGCTTGTCCACCTCGGCGCGGATCGGCACTCGATCGAGCAAGAATTGAGCAAGCTCGGCTTGGAGCAGGAATACACCCTGGTGTGGAAGTCCGTCGTCAAGAAAGGAATTGCCGCGCTGAAAGCGGACGTCATTGTCCGCGACGGCCGCGAACAAGCAGGACCGCCGCACGGGCACAAGCACGGCGCGTCTCATAAGCACTCGCACCGGCGCTACGCGGACATCGTCCATTTGATCGAAAGGGCCGAACTGCCTGTTCGCGCCGCCAAGCTTAGCTTGGCCATCTTCGAGAAGATCGGGGCGGCGGAGGCGAAAATCCACGACATCCCGCTCGAAGACGTTGTGTTCCACGAGGTGGGCGCCGTCGATTCCATCATCGACATCGTCGGAGCGGCGCTGGCCATCGACCAGCTAAATCCCGACCGCATCGTTTCTTCACCCATTCCGCTCGGGTCCGGAGTCGTTCGCATCGAACACGGCATGTACCCGGTGCCGGCCCCGGCCACGCTTGAGATGATGCGCGGCCTGCCTATCGCCCCCTCCAATCATGAGGTCGAATTGACGACGCCGACGGGCGCGGGCATCATTGCTGCGGTGGTGGACGAATTTTCGCCAAGCCTTCCGCCGATGATCGTTGAAGCGATCGGTTACGGAGCAGGCACGCGCGAGCTTCCGAATCAGCCGAACGTGCTCCGATCGGTCATTGGCATCTACGAAAAACGGCTCGCCGTATGGCCCGCCCCCCACGCCGAGCATCTCGAGAGCGCGCACGGGCACAACGAACATCACCATAGAGGCCAGTAAGCAGGCAAAGGCTCGCGGAGCGTATCAAGGTGATTCCCGCTCCGCGAGCTCCAAATAGCTTCGTCGCACCTCGTCGTACACCGTCTTTAAAGGAACCCCCCCACGTTCCGCAGCCTCCTTGCATTCTCGATATTCCGGAGCGTACTGGACGTCTTTTCCATGATGGACGCCAACCTTTACGCCGATCGGCCCCCACCTCGTTTCCACACGAACCATTCGTCGCCCCAACCGGTGCACGTCGGCCGGGATGCGCCGCACGCCAAGCGTCGTCGTTTCGCGAAACACGATCGTTTCCATTCGCTCCACACTCTCCTCGTCCGCCAACACGTTCAGCATCACGCCGGGCCGACCCTTTTTCATCACGATCGGGATCCAAAACACATCATTCGCACCGGCCCCAAACAGCAGTTCGGATACATGCGTCGTCCACTCCGGATTCATGTCGTCGAGGTTTGCCTGCAGCAGTACCATTCCTTCGTCTACATGCTCTTCCCCATGCGCTCCGTCGAACATTCGATCCGCTCCCCTTTTATTAGCTGTAAGATTTTCAGAAATTTGCACACATTAAGAATGATACTGAATTTAAGCAAAATGGCAACGTGGAGGAAAAGCGATGGGAAAGCGAATGAGCTTACTGCTGCTGCCGGCGATTGTAGCGGCGGCCATTATTCAGGGAAGCGTCGGAACAGCAGCGGCTGCGAAGGCCGTTAGGTCAAAAACGAAAAATATGACACAAACGGTGCAGGAAGCGAGACGATCAATGCTCGATACGTTCACCGAACGCAAAGCTTTGTACGACAACGTCAGCGCCGTCACCGGCATTTCGTGGTACAATCTGGCGGCGATCGACCAATATGAGCGGACGCTGGCGCTCGCCCATCCGAAGACGAGACCGCTTCGTGAAGGGCTGATCGCGGTGCATATCAACGAGGTGGACTGGGTCGGCATGATGAATCCGGATCATGAGGATACGAGACTGTCTTCCATCCGATTTTTTAACGGCTTCGGGCAAGACGGCGATGGCGACGGCCAAGCCGACCGGAGCAACGATGCCGATCTGCTGTACAGCATCGCCGCTTTCCTGCTTCGATACGGCACTTCTCCCGCCGACTTCGACATTGGACTGTGGGAATATTACCATAACGACCGAAGCGTAAAACGGATCAAGCAATTTGCCAAAATATACTCGACCTTCGGGACGCTCGACCTGCATCGCCATTCGTTCGTCGTTCCGCTCGGAGGCGATTATTCGTACCGGAGCACTTGGGGGGCGGCGCGCAGCTTCGGCGGTTATCGAATTCATGAAGGCACGGACATCTTTGCTCATCACGGTATGCCTGTCCGAGCAGCGTCCTTTGGCATCATCGAGGAGATGGGCTGGAACCGTTACGGAGGCTGGCGCGTGGGGCTTAGGGATCTGAACAATGTATATCACTACTACGCTCACTTGTCCGGTTTCAACAAAAAGGTGAAGGAAGGAGACGTCATCGAACCCGGCACGGTGCTCGGATGGGTCGGCAGCTCCGGATACGGCAAGCCGGGAACCCAAGGAAAGTTCCCCCCTCACCTGCATTACGGGTTGTACCGCGACAACGGACTGACCGAGTGGTCATTCGATCCGTACCCGCATTTGCGCAAATGGGAGCGGGAAGAACGGAAGCGCCGCAAATGACCGTCGACAGCCAAACATCCCTTGGCGACACAGTGTTCCTCCGTTGTTTCGCCAAGGGGATGCGCTGTGATTCGGTTATTCGGCCGGAGGGATCGACAACGCCGGTTTCTCCGCGGCTCCGCCGGTATGCTCCGCCGGGAGGGCAACCGCCGGAGGGAGCGCGCCGCCGCCGCCGCCCGAACCGAACGGATTCCCTTTGGCATCGAAGTAGTACATCGGGACATCGCCCTTTACCAAGATATAAGAAATCGGAATTTCGGAGGTCACCGTCTCCGGTTTCGTTGCGAATGGAATGTAAATCATCACTTCGGCGTTCACGCGGACGAACACCGTCACAAGCAGCATATTAATGCCCGCGTCCTCTCTGCGCGTCCCCAAATCGACTTGAGGAGCTCCCGCGGATTCGAACCGGATCGGAATCGAAGGACCGAACGACGACAAAATCGCACTGTCTACAGCTTGACCGACAGGGATATGTTCCGTCATATGCACACGCTCATTCAGCGTTTTCGTGACAATGTCGACGACCTGCTGCGTAATTTTCATATGCTCCGCGTAATTCAGCATGAAGCCGGTGACGTCGCCGCTGTAGTCCGTCCGCCAATCGACCAGCTGCTCGATGTCCGCATTGTTGGCGACCTGATTGGAAATCGCTTCATTGATCGCATCCGTTGCGATTTGCTTCACGCGGACTTGGGCTATGTCCATGAGGGGCTCCTTTAAGTTTTTCTCTATGAAAATGAAGGACTGCAGCGTGACGATCGACGAAATGATCAACGTAAGCAGAAAAATCGTTTTTCCGCTGAACGGCTTCTGTACACGGCTCTGGAATCGGCGGCGGCGCATAGGTTCCCTCCCTGACACCCTGCTTATATGCGTTCATCATCCATGTATATGAATGGCCTGCCCAAAAAAGAAGATGCCGTTCCGCAATACCGGCCCAAAGCCGAAAACCTTCTAATTTCTTCCGAAAAAATGGTAGTAGTTTTTCCCCTGTTCCTTGGCACGATACATAGCGCTGTCCGCATTCCTGATCAGCGTTTCTGTATCTCGGCCATCAGCCGGGTATAAGCTGATTCCGACGCTCGCCGTAACGGCCAGCGGCTGATCGTCTAAGAGTCCCGGCAAAGTAATCGTTCCAAGAATTTTATCGGCAACCCATTCAACATCCTCGACAGCGTCGACATCGGTCAGCAGGACAATAAATTCGTCTCCGCCTAGTCGAGCGACTGTATCCTTTTTGCGTACACAGGCTAATAAACGTTCCGCAAGCTGCTGCAGCAGCTTATCCCCAATATGATGCCCCCGCGTATCATTTACCTCTTTGAACCCGTCCAAATCAAGAAACATCACAGCCAATTCCCGGTGATCTCGCTCCGCTTCCGTTATCGCTTCGGTCAGACGATCGTAAAATTGAATCCGATTGGGCAGGCTGGTCAGCGTATCATGAAAAGCCTGGTACCTAATTTTCTCCTCCATCTTTTTTCGTTCGGTGATATCCTCGAAGACCGCGGCGTATAAGATGTCATTTCCCTTTTCATTCCGTACCACACTAATATTGATATCCGCCAAAAAAATTTCCCCGTCTTTTCTCCGATCCCAAATTTCACCCCGCCAATGACCGGTATCTATCAACGAAGACTTCATAGACCGGAAAAATTCTCGATTACGCCGTTCGGTTTGAAAAATGTGCGGAGGTTTGCCCAACAATTCTTCTTCACGGTAACCGGTCAATCGTGTGAGAGCAGGATTGACAAACAAGATTCTCCCGTACGTGTCTGTGACCAATACTCCTTCAGCCAAATTTTCAATGATTTTTGCAGAAAGACGCTGTTTTTCATCGGCTTCTTTCATATCACTGATGTCTCGTGCGCCGGTGGAAAAGTATTCGATCACGCCTTGCGGGTTTTTGTGCGCAATAACCACCTGAGAGACGGGGATCACTCTTCCGTCACGGCTGAGCAGCGCGGTTTCGCCGCTCCAGTTCCCTTCACTTGCTGCAGTCGGCAAAGCCTGCTCCATTACCAATCTGCCCGCCCACTCCGGATGGGTTTCGGGAATGGAAATTTGCGAAATATCCTCGTCCGGTCCAATTCCAAGCAGCTTCATCGCCGATTGGTTGTAATAAAGCACCCGCCCGTGAACGTCTGAAGTGGCGACAAAATCCGGCGTCGCTTCGAGAATGGACGTTAACCGATGTCTTTCTTTGTCCAGTTGAAGACGCTTGCTGATGTCGCGGAAAATGAGTACCGTTCCGATGGTCATGTCATTTTCATCAATGATGGAAGCTCGGCTATGTTCAACCGGGAATGTTCGGCCGTGACGATGCATGAATAGATTATCGGCTTGGGGTAATGGGAACACTTCACCGATTGGCCTGCCTGCGGCTTCATGCAAATTCCACCCGGTCAAGGTTTCGGCGACGGGGTTCATAAACGCAACCAATCCCCGGTCATCCGTCGTGATGATTCCATCACGGATGCTGGTCAGCGTCGTACGAAACCATTTCTCGCTCTTGCGCAGCAGCTGTTCGGATTGACGCAATCTTTGATAAGGCTCCCGAACATTTTCAACAAAGACCGCTCTATAAATAAAAGCATAAGCAATAATTTTGTAAATATGGCCCAGCAAATTGAAGTCATCTATGAGGCTTGCAGGATCAATACAGCCAGTGTTACCAAGTGAATGAATACGATGAAGTATTCTGCCCAAATCTTGAAAGAAGTAAGGCCGACTCCCTCAATGAAAGTGGCAGGCACGGCATTAGGGTGAAACAATCCGATCCAAAAAACAATCCTGCCATGATGAGCCCGGCAAGTAAAACCACATACCTGGAAAGAGAGGAGCAAAACGGTTTCCACGGGAACAAGATGACCGCCAAAATCGATATCGCTACCAAATAACGAGCCGCCAGCCAAAAAATGATTGTTTTATGTAAATGCTTTGGTGTGACGAAGTAGCATCCCTTCGAAGGAAAGCGTGTGGGCAAAATCCAGCAGACCGACCGTTAAAAATGCGCAAGACAAAATAACGGTACTGCTGCTTTGTTTTTTGTTTATGCATTCCAACCAATGCCGAAAATCATGCAAGAAACGACAATAGAAAAAAACTCCATCGCCGTATGAAGCGAAAGATAGGTTTGTACATGATGTATTGAATCGGAAGAGCGGGAAACCAAACAAAGAGGAATAAAGGCAACCAATAAAATAATAACAAGAATTATAAATCTCAACGAATATATGGATTGACGCTTGTCTGAGGACAACATTACGACTTTTCTCCTACCTTGGGTATGGATATCTGTGAACCTGTTAAGAGTTTAGCAGAATACTCACTTAGATAGTAACTGTATTCTCTGAAAATGATCTAAAATTCGAAAATGTTACCCTTCGGATAAAATCATATCAAAAAGGAAGGATGGCATCTCCATCCTCCCTTAAGAAAACTGCTACTCCCACTGAAGTGGAACGACGATCTCCCCAGCTGGCGCAGCCTGATTCTTGTATTCCTCAAGAATGACACGAACCTTCAAATCCATGCTTGCATCCAAACGTGGATATTCCGCTTGGAATTCATACGGTTCCTTCTTCATGCGCTGCGGCCATTTGGATTGAGTATAATCCGTCCCCGCTTCATCCTGGATAAAGAGCAATGGATATTGATTTTCCAGACTGCCTACTTCATACCTGACAAGAGTCTTATTCTCCATAAAATCGATGCCCAATATGGTTAGCTTCCCGCCGCCGAATTCCATCGGGAACACCCCGTCCATCTCCTTCACAACCTCCGTTTGAACGAGATCTTCCGGGTGGAAAACTGTGTAAAGACGAGGCTGTAGAATTAGATATTCCGGCCGAGTGTTGACAGGGCCGAGCGGCCCAAAGATTAGCCGATGGGTCAACGTTTCTTTCCCTGATCCGGCATCTTCGATGAAGTTTTCGCCTCCGCCACCGGCAAATTCCAGCCCGGTCCCCCAGTCGTCTTTCACACTAAAGTTTAACTGATCCCACGTTCCTTTCGGTCCCGTTGCCTCCACCAGCACTTCCGTTGACACAGGGGAAACGAGCACCTTGCTTATTTTGATGTCAAAATCTTGATAGGTTGCCGTGGCGTTCGGATGAAATTCAGTCGGAGCGACGGATTTCTGTACAGGCAGGGAGAACTTCCAGAGCCCCTCTTGCCCCCCGATATTCGTTACTTTCAGCCCTAACGTAAATGCATTCGGCAAGGATGATGTATTTATTGTAATTGCCCCGCGGTATAGACGATCCTCTATTTTTTCATTCGAGCCGTCCGTCATTATAAAGTCGATATCGATTCCTTTAAAGCTGCTTTCAACCATAAGCGGGATTTGTCCGCCAGCTTCTTCAAATTGCACACCTTCCTGCAGTGCCAAATCATACCCGATTGCGAGCCTCACTCCATCATAAAAAACGTCCGTCATCGTAAGCGTGATACCCTGATCCTCTTCTGAAGCATTTAAGGTTGATGCTAAACCTAATTTGTCAACTTCTTCCCATCCCCGGTCATGAATGATCCCTTGCTGTTCGTAATAACTAGAAAGAAACGGTATTTTCTCCAAAATGGCGGCCAACGCCGATGACCCTTGTAGGGCAATTGAAGCTCCTGCCAGAATGAGGCCGGACGCAGCAACGCCAATCACCCATCGGTTCGCTCGTTTAGATCGTAACGTTCCCTCTTTATTTTTCCGTTTCATATAGGCCTCCCACGTTTGCTCAAACGTGACGGTTGTCTGCAGTTCCTCTTTTCGGTTCATTGTACCCCTCCATCCTCAACCAATGGGTGAAACGACAGCTGTTTTGATTCCTTCTGCAATTGACGAACTGCCGTATGTAAACGAGATTTGCAGGTTCCTAGGGGAATCCCCAACGTGTCAGCAATATCCTGCAGCGGCATATCCGCATAGTAGCGCAGAATAACAATCTCTTTACTTTTTAACGGCAGCTTTTCAATCACGCTCCACAGCTCGCGGCTTGTTACATTTTGCAGATGCGCCTGCTCCGCGCTTCCCACAGTTTCTCTCGCAGGAAACCAACCGGTAAGTTTCTGCCATTTGTGCTTACGCATCAGGTTTCGCGCCGTGTTCATGGCGACTTTACACACCCACGGCTGCAGCGGCTTTGACCGATCGTAAAGATGGTACTTTTCAAATATTCGGATAAACGTTTCCTGCACTACATCATCCGCCAAGGCGGGTGATTTCGTCAGCATCAGCGCAATCCGATACGTCAGTGGCGAGTAATCCTCAAACAAGCGACTTGCCTCTTCCTTTGTTATTCCATCTATCATAAGGTCCTCCTTATCTGTCGAATTTCGAGATCTCGTAATACATACACATCCGCCGAAAAAAAGGTTCATGCTCCGCGGCATGATTTCATCCCACAGCATGAACCTCATTCATTGCCTACACTTTATTTTCGCGTTTCAATCCTTAGGCTTACAACGGTTACGATATAGATAATCATCAATAAAAAAGGTACTAGCGTAAATGCTTTTTCTATAAAAACATACCCAAAAACAAATGCAATCAAGGCCATGGCAGCGGATAAAAATAAATAGGTCTTACTTTTGTAAATCCACATATAGGGCAGAAAATGAGAGGCGCCCAATAGACCGATGGCCATTGGAATCAGTTCGTAGCGCTCAATATAAATAACGATCCATAGGGGCAGATAAAATGCCTGGGTACCTCCAATGATCCCGCCTAATTTGCCTAACGGGTTTTTCGAAAGAAAATTTACTTTCAACAATTTACTAAATAAGATCCCCAGCGGAAGTATGCTTCCTGATCCGAGCAAATAACTAAGGGCTAATGCTTTCCCCTCAATATAAAAACCCATTATCCACATGACTAACCAATACAAAGCGCCGCTTATAAAAATCGGATACCCTTTTTGAGCATCACGGATTAAATCATGTTTCAATTCGTCTAATGTCATATTTTGATAGCTCAAACGATTTCTCTCCTTATAGGGATGTTTCGATCCTAGAAGCTTTTGACGATAAGGTCTCAATCCCAGGGTTGGTCGGATATGTCGTAAAGAAAGAGGGGAACCGAATGCTTGTGGTTGACCCTGTGCCGAAAGATTATAGCGCTGGTGGCGGGATGAAAGAGTTTTATAATGCGATCTGGTTTTCGAACGCGCCGAAAAATGTTCACATCGGGCATAAAGTACAAGTGTGGTTTAATGAGATCCTGGAATCTTATCCCGGACAGTCAAAAGCCGTAAAGGTTTCAATCCTTCCAGACAGTACGCCGAGTTCCCTTCAAATTCGCGTCACTCCCGTCAAGGCATCTTCCATCTAATTTTTGCTCGGGGACAACGTTCGGCAAGAATGTCCATAAACTCGTCCCGATCTTTCGGGGATATGAGAACGAAATCATAATTCCCGTATGAAATCTCAAGTCTTTGTAAGGATAGAGCTGGGCTTGATAGCGGGTTCGTCGTTTTCCTTACGGATAGGATCGTGTCCAGCGGGATCGTTTTTTGAAAAGGTCCGTACTTGATGATTAGATTGTTCTCGTCCAAGACATAGTATGTGGTTAGCCACATCCATAAAAGGAAGATCGGAAGTAAGATGGAGAGAGCCCCGACAACTAGAAGTTCGCCGATCGTCGGAGGTACAACCGATAGCGCAAATCCGCCGCCCCCTATGGCGAAAAGCATGGATCCCCAGACAATCATCGTTAACCACCAGTCTTTTTTAGATGTAAATTTCAAATCAATCCCCTCCGTTACAACTGCCACCACAAAATGCAAATCTTTTCCTGAAGATATAAATTGCATGTCAACAGCCGGATCATGAGCATAAGTAAATTGGGCCCTCCCCCTACTTAAGAACTCTTTTAACCCGGACAAATAATTACGCTGTTAATTAATTTTGGCTTTGATCTTTGGGATGGTCTGCTGAAATATGTCATGATTTCCGGATTTACTAATGGATGCTTTTCTTTATCTCTGTCCCTTATTTTTTTCATCAAATAAGCACCGATTTCGACCATTTTTCCTCCAAGTGTTCTTTTGCTCGCCGCCAACTAATAAATAAACAGATCGTCTACCTTAGATTCAAGAACTTTAGCAAGTTTAAATGCCAGCTCCAAAGTTGGGTCATACTTATTGTTTTCGATTGCATTAATCGTTTGGCGACTTACGTTGCATTCCGCAGCAAGCTTGCCTTGTGAAAAGCCTTTTCGTTCTCTAAGTACTTTAATTCTGTTCTCCATTGTAAAAACACCCTTGTTAAACAAGATTGGTTAGGTTCAGTATAATGAAACTGTGCACCAAAAGTCAAATACTTTTTACATGTAAAAAGTAATTGACAGTCGATTGTTTTTCTTTTATACTGCGAACTGTCAAACTTATTTGATACTCCGGGGAGTGAATGTATGTTACAAAATTGGAGGAACTCGAACATGACTCCAGTACTACACATCGTATTTGGCGATTCAGCGGCGGGAACATTGAAAGCAGCTTTTCGCGATTTAGGGATTCACTCCTATCGAGACAAAGTAATTGCGATATCGGACATTCTTTCAGTTGGCCCTGTTTGGCAGCTGCATCAGGAAAATGGGTTACTCAATCGTTTCGAGTGGTTGCACACTTATTTTACGCATGAGCCGGCAGACGATTTTGCAAATTGGTACTTGGATTCGTTTCACCACGCTCTACATAAAATCAATGTGATCGATGATCATACCAGGATCGTCCTATGGGGCGGTGACAATGCCCACGAACAAACAGGGGTACGGCTTGCCCTTTATTTATTGCGGGAAAGAGACAACAAAATCGTTGTCGCCAATGCCACAAAAGCCTACCGTGAACGTTACCCGCAATTTGAACCGCTTCATGTGGGCGAGATCTCTCCTAAAAAAATGATCGAAATCATCCATACCGATTCGTTATTTCAACCTCTTGCGGATCAAGAACGAGTACAGTTGGAACAAGAGTGGTTAACGCTTTCCGACAGCAATGCGGTTCTGCGAATTTGGCAAGAAAACGAAATCAAAAATGTATCCGCCGATTATTGGGACGGACGGATCATGGAAGCCGCTAAAAAGCTTCATTCGGAAAGAGGAAGCACTGATTTTATGAAATCCGCACGACTCATTGGCGATGTGCTTGGACACTTGGATCAATGGGTTGGGGATCAATATTTGGAATACAGGCTGCGGCACTTGATCAGAGAAGGGGTATTTCTTATGGAAGGCTCCCTTGAAGCAATGCGGGCGTATAGTGTGAAGTTGAAACATCCCACTCCACTTGAATAGAGCCTTGTAAGCCATTCCCGGTAACGACGATTCGGTACGTCCCGCCTTCCTCTGAAAAAATCGACAACTTATCTGTCCACACCTCTTTCATTGCAACGCTGCGGTCATTGTCGTGCGTCACATAAAACCCGTGGCCGCCCCCGTTTCCATTTTTCACAGTTATGCTGAACGTTATGGTTTCACCTTTTTCAACGGATATTGGAATTTCATGTTTTCCGTTAAAATAATCAAAGCTTGCTTCGTACGTTGAGTCTGTTCGGGTCTCTTTCCATTCCCTCTTTTCTGTGAAATCAATACTCGAAACGAATAAAAGCGTCAGCGGGATAACAATGGCAAAGCCGTATTTGAAGATACGGTGTTGAACGGACAGGATCGTGCCCGCATAAAAGGTTAAAGCGCACAACGCCCCCACGATTCCGGCAATAACGGCGAATGCGTTAATTCCTTGAATCATAAAGAATGTGAATCCAGCCGAAAGATAAAGAGCCGTTTTTACTATGGCGTGCATTCTGGGGAACCGTAAGCCAATCCAATCAATCAAGAGCGAACAAGCCATGCCATAAACATAAAATACAAACCATAAAAACGGAGCTGACAACCGCTCTGAGAAAACATACAGATCATAGCTCGACGAATGCAATACAAACAAAGCGAACAATGAAATCGCAAAACCGGCGCCGGACAGTTTACCAAATGTAAAGCTCAACCAACTCCGTGCTCGGGCGGAATGCTGCATGAACGACCTCCGAAATTTGATTATTCTATTCCTTTTCTAACATCATTCGAAACAGGTACACTCGGTCGTATTCCTTGAGGTGTTCCGGTTCCTTGCCGGTTTCGTCGTATGTGACGATCTCGTCTTCGCTATAGCTGAGGCTGTTTCCATCATCCTCAATCATAGTAATGACAGTGACAGGGCGGTTGATCAGAAGTTCTTTTTCCGTGTTTAATGGAATGACCATCCCATTGCCAAAGCTTTCAGATTGAACGATGTCACCGGCAGCACTGGAAGATCCGCGATCATCCATAATAGTTGCAGTGATTGACAGGCTTCTTTCATTCTTCTCTTCGTTCGTTTTAACATTGTATGAGATAATCACTTGGCTTTTATCGCTTTCTAACGAGCTGTCTGTACTAAAGTTCATGAGGTCCTCTTGCTTCACGCCGTTTTCAAATCCCTCAACCCAAACACGAGTCATACCGGGTTGCTTTTCCCTGCTTATCAGATCGAAAACATGAACATTCGTGATTCCTAACGCCCCGATAATTCGCTTCGTTTCCTCCGACAAATCCGCCGGCTGTATGGTCGTTCCCTCTTTAGATTGTATTGCATACAGCGGTATGATCTCATGCGGTTCAACTGCCCTCCTATCATTCAACACGGCACTCGCCAATAACAATAAAAAGATAACGATAGTTATAATTTTCTTCAACATATCTTCCTTCGGTCCCTCCACTTTTCCATCGTATAGACAACGAAATTCCCTAACGCCAATGCGAAGAGAACGAGTGTGAAAAACATAAGTCCGCTAATGTATTCGCTGTTTTTATCTGTACTAAATAAATAAACGGTTAAAACGGCAGAAACCATAAAGCACGCGCTAAACAAACCCACAATCGTCTTTCTACTCTTCATCCTAATACATAGCCCTCCAGGTTCGTGGCAATCATTCGTCTCTCTTCATTTCATAATAGCTTCCATCCCATAGGAAAATCATCGTTTGATCGTCTTTTATCATCATAAAATTTCCGGCATTGGTCCAATTCCTTATTTCTACCGTTTGGACCGTGTCTGAACTGATTCCAATATCACTTAATTGATTTCTGTATTGGTTAAAAAAATCATCGTTCGTCATTTCCTGTTCCTTATATTCAGGGTTCACAATTTCATTCTGATCCAAGGCTGCTTTTTCTTTCGAATAAGTCGCCTTCATTCCAATCATGCTTTCATCAGCAGGAGCGGATATTGGCGTAGATGCAACTACCGATTGAATCGTCCAGTCGCCATAATAGACGGGTATGTTTGAAACGGGGTTGAGGTCGGGAACTGGTGCGGTTTGGCCGCAAGCACTAACGAGCGCTGCCAGCAGAAATAACGATGTAAAGCGGAATACCTTTTTCATGAATGTCCTCCAATTTTTAAGAGCGTAATGGCTGTCAATACGTATACACTTCTTTCTTTTGACCATCATTGAAAACTTCTACACCAATGGAATGTTTTGTACCGCTGGCATTAAACACCCTTACCCGATCGTCGGGCTTACTTTCAAAATGGATGGTATACATCGCGTTGGATCGCGGGGGCAGGACGACCTTTTCGTGCGGGACTTCAATAAACGACCAGATACCTTGATCATAACGATCGTAAATAATAGGACGAATGAATGTATGCTCTGTTCCCTCTCCATAATTCATAAGCCTTAAAGTGCATTGAACAGAAACCGTATCTTCAATAGTTACATATTGGCAACGCGAATCCTTTTTTAATAGATCGACAACGCCGATCCCCGTTTGATTCCGATGGATCAGATAAAACGCTTGCTCCGACATTAGAGGGAAGGAATGAAAGAAAACGACGCAAAAAATCAACACCGTTCTGACTACATATTTATATCGCTGCTTAAAATATCCGATGGTCAGACTTGCACTAACGATAATCAAAACCAACCCTAGAATTGCAGAATAATGAAGTCCCTGCCCCGTTTCAGGTTGGCTCCAAGAAGGGATGCCGATAGCCATAAATAAGTGATCTCCAAGTATGACTCCCCGATGGGTAACTCCTAAGAAAAGCAATGAGCTCAACAAAAAGAAAATGTGTAACCAGCTCTTACTTCTGGTCAATGTTTTCCCTGCCTTCTTACGTTACGAATGAATGCAAATAGGACGATCCCCGTCACAATTACAGCAGCGGTTACAATTGCCGTCCAGCTGATCGAGGATGGATCGCCTCCGCCCATATGATCGGAAGATGATGCTGTTGGTGCGGCATCGCTTTTCAAAGTGATTTCCTTATCTTTGAGATATTCTAGCTCCTCCGATGCCTCCGCAATCTCCATCGTTGGAGAGCAGAGCGGATTCTCCCACTCGCCTTTATTCATTTTTAAAAAGAACAAATACTGTGCACCAACCTCGCTCGGCCCGTTCAAATTCCCCCACGTCATATCCTCATTCACCAATAGCTCTCTTGTTTCGATTCCTTTAAAGCTTTTACTGACCGTTACCCTAACTTCATTATGATCGTTCTTTTTGTTAACTTCCTCCACCTGACCCACAACAACGCCGTCATATTTCTCATAAGCTTCTTCGACCGTCGGCATTTCCGCACAGGAAAGAGCGACTGTAGCTATAGGCTTCGTCTGCAACAGAAACATGAAAACAAACAAGAAGATGAACATGCTTATAACCGGCTTTTTCATCATAAAACCACCCCCTTATCCATGACGAGGTGATTGCCGATAAATGTTGCATTCATTTGTTTTGCAGTCAACATTAAATAGTAAAATCCGCTTAAAAAACGTTCAATGGATGGTGAAAACATTGGAAAGAAACGAAACTTATTCGGGGGAAAATTGCTGGAAAAAAAGTGCCTGATCGGAAAAATTTCTGATCAGGCACCCCATTTTTCAATTTACCGATGTAAAGAAGCATTACACTTTAAAATTACTGATGACATCCTGTAAATCCTGAGCCATTTTACTAAGTGCTTCTGCAGAGGCCGAAACTTCCTCCATAGAAGCGTTTTGCTCCTGAGCAGATGCCGCAACATTCTGCGTATTCTCAGCTGCGTGCTCGGCAATCTTGGAAAGTTCCTCCATCATCGCCGCCACTTGTTTTGAGCTCATATTGACTTCTTCAACAATGGTCGAAACTTCTATTACTTCTGCGGTCACTTGCTCTACAGATTTTGTAATATCCCTAAAGGATTTACCGGTTTGCTGCACCATATTCATGGCGCCTTCCACAACGTTCTTGCCTTCATTCATCGAATGTACCGCTTTTTGTGCTTCGCTTTGCACTTCTTCAATCAAATGCCGAATTTGTTCTGCGGCGGCTCCGGATTGTTCAGCTAGCTTTCGCACTTCGCTAGCGACAACTGCAAAGCCTCGACCTTGCTCTCCTGCCCTGGCGGCCTCGATAGCAGCGTTCAGTGCAAGAAGATTGGTTTGGCTAGCAATTTCCGTGATAAGCCCCACGATATGTCCAACTTCTTTGGATTTTTCACCAAGTGCGTTGACCACTTGTGAGGATACCCCTGCACTTTCTTGCAGCATCTGCATATATTCGACGGTTTGAGTGACCACTTTATTGCCTGCACTTGCTTTTTCATTGGCCGTTGACGTCAATTCCGTGACCGCTCGAATGGAAGCTGCAGCCTCACCCATGCCCTCCGAGATTTTCGATACTTCTTCTGCCGCCTGCACCGCACCGGTTACTTGCGTTTCTGTACCTGCAGCGACCTCTTGTATCGCAGTAGAAATATGCTCGGTGGCTCTGCTTGTTTGCTCGGAACTAGCGGAGAGTTCCTGCGAAGTAGCAGCGACTTGCTCGGTATTGAAGCCAACTTGACCAATCAGATCGCGAAGATTCCTTCTCATTTTTTCGACCGAGTCGGATAATTGACCCAGTTCATCTTTGGAGCGTACTTGTAGATCTTCCGTCAAATCCCCATCAGCAATTTTTTCCGTTGTATGAATGAGTGATTTAAGAGGAAGCGTGATGGAGCGCACGATCCAAAACACAAGAAGAACCCCAACAATGATCGAAATGCATATGACAATAAGCGTTGTTTGTAAAATACTGTGACTTGAAGCAGCGATTTCCTGTTTATCCATTACGCCGAGGATCTTCCATCCTGTTTCCGGGTTCGTTTCAAATACCGCGATCTGCTCAACGCCGTTAACCGTATATTCAATCCTGCCGGAATCGCTTTGATAGAACTGTTCCACAAATGAATTTTCGTTAATTGTCCCTGTTGTTTCGGTCGGATGAATGACAAATTTCCGGTCCTTGTCCATAATGGAGACAAAGCCCTTTTCCCCGACTTTCATTTCCTTGACCTGCTGAGCAAACGCCCTCACATTCAGGGTAGCGCCGACAACCGCAGACCCATCTTCAGAGGTTCTGGATTGGATCGCCACTATATTTCCTGACCCATCAGCAGAAGGGATGACATCGTTCAAGACCGTTCTCCCTTTATTCTCTATCGCCAGCTTCCACCACGGGCGCACGGTCGGATCAAAATCTGGCGGCAGTTTTAGGACGGGCATCGTGTACATCGCTTTAGCCGGGGTCGCCATATGTACATTTTCAAATACAGGATGTGCGTCTAGAAAATCGGTCAATTGATTGTTAACTTCTACGGTCGGTGTTTCGGCATTTAATTTTGCAGCAAGATGATCAACTGCCGCTATGCTTTGCTTCATCAAATCTTTAATATCATTGTTTGTCGATTGAACACTTTGTCTTGCTTTTTCTTCAAGGTGAAAGGCAACTTGATCTGCTGCTTCATTATACGAAAACCACCCAATGGCTGAGGTGGGAAGGAATAAAATTGCCAAAAAAGCAATGATCAAGCGGTTTTTTATGGTCATCTTCATTTTCAACATTGTTTCTGCCCCTTGTGTCTTTTTATTGTACGATAATGTCCGTAAAACTAAAAAAATATTACAAAATACCCATCTTTAAGTTTATCTGGAACAAAACTTATTCCTTAATATAGCACAAAATACACCCTCCAAATGACTCGTCTTTGTGACAAATCAAAGATAACATGCGTGCATCCCATTATTTTTTAATACACTATTGTATCCATAAGCAGAGTAAAGGGCTGGTTTGCCAGCCCCTCCCTCATCAAACCGGACGCGAATTTTTGATGGCTCCCCTGCTATAACTTTGTATAAATTATCGATTACAATTGTCGATTCCCAAAAAAGCATTTGCCGGACAATAGCGGGTTGCGCCTGTTATAATCGGTGTAATCCCTAATAACCCCCACCACTTTTTGAAATAAATTCCTGTAAGAACAATACTAACTCCAGCTGCAATTCGGATTGCCTGTTCCGTTTTCCCTACATTGCACTCCAAAATATAACCTCCTTACAATTTAAATTTTTGCTTAAGTTATGATTTCCGATTTAACCTAGTCATATCGTGGGAACAAAAACCATTTTGTTCTAATATCTCCTTAATTGCTATAAGCATAGCTGCATTATGTGTTGTTGATTTTTCCTCTCCTAAAACAGAATTAAAGCTGAAGATTGCTCAGGATATCCATGGGCAATTTCCAGCTTTAGTGTGTTTATGGAACTTCATTTTATTGGGAGAAGATAATTTGGTGCTTGGATGGTTAATTTTTATTTCTGAAAGCTCCGCTGCCGCAGCGCCTCGTAAAGCAGCACCGTTGCGGCCATCGCCACGTTCAACGATTCCGCCTTGCCCGGGATCGGCACGATGACCGTTTCATCCGCAGCCGCGATCCATTGCGGGGCGACCCCCGCTCCTTCATTGCCTACAAGGATGCAGACGGCTCCCGTGCCTAAGTCGGCCTTATAGCAAGTGCGCGATGCGGCAAGCGACGTAGCCACCACCCTCACGCCCGCCTGTTTCGATTGAGCAAACAGGTCGTCCAGCGGTCCCGACACGATCGGGACGTGAAACAATGATCCCATCGTCGCCCGCACGGCTTTCGGGTTATATACGTCTACCGTACCGGTTCCAAGCCAAACCGCCGTTGCCCCGACGGCATCCGCGGAACGAATGATCGTGCCTACGTTTCCCGGATCCTGCACCGCGTCTACGGCGATGAAAATCCCGCCCCGGGCGAGCAGATCGGCTGCATTCGATTCAGGAATGCGCACAACGGCGGCAACGCCCTGAGGCGTTACCGAATCCGTTATTTTTGCCAAGACGGCGTCCGCGACTGCCGACCAGCGAACTTGTCCGGCTAGTCGTCCCGGTCCATACTCCCCCGCTTCAAGCTCCATTACAGCGGGGCTGTCCGGCACAAATATAACGGTATCCACGTTCATACCGCTCCTGAACGCCTCTGTCACTAGGTGAGCCCCCTCGATCAGAAAGCAGCCTGTTCGTTCTCTACCTTTACGGGTAAGCAGCGATGCCCAAGTCTTTACTTGCGGATTTTGGATCGAGGTAATCTGTTCGTACATCGGACGATCTCCTTTTGCGTCATTCCTTTTATTATACCCAATACGAATATCGTGCCGCGACAGGCATTGTTCTCTGTCCGAATGAAATGAACGCCGACAGTGAATACTAAGACTCGCCTAAACATGAATGCGCGGAGGAGTGACAATTTTGATTTTAAATTTACGGCAGGCGATTTATCAAAAAGTTGCCGACAAAAACGCCGACGATTTGTTAGACACGATAAATGATGCGATTGGCAACGATGAGCGGACACTGCCCGGTCTCGGCGTGCTTTTCGAGGTGATCTGGCAGCACAGCGACAAGGAGCTTCAATCCCAGCTGGTCACAACGCTAAAGGAACACTTACCGCATTGAATTCCTTTACCATTGTCCAATATATCTGACATTTCTGAACCTAAAAAACGCAGAGCATAAAGAGAAGCTGTCCCCGAAGTAACGGGGCAGCTTCTCTTTATCGTCTTGATTAGAAATCCATACTTTTCAGCTGGTTGAACTTGATCCGCTTCAGAACGTCCCGGATATGAGCGGTAGCGGACTGCACCCGTTCCCGCCGAATCAGCTTCCTCTTAATGAGCGCCACCGTCGCATACTTGCTCTTTTCAAGAGGCGGGTCTTGGAAGTACACCTTACCCTGCTGCTCATCGAAGGTCGTGATTTTATTGAGATTTACCAAATTAGTCTTATCAAGCATATCAAAGCCTTCGTGCGTTAGATGCTCTTCCAGCTCCGACAATGTCGATATATGTCTGTACTTCTGGTTGTCAACGTGGTAGACGATTCTACGGCCTTCAATTTCCATATAATCAACGTCGAGAAGGCTGATGCAGGCCAGCTCAGTAGCTTCGTCGTCCTTCATTCGGAGAACTGTCATTAGCATAAAGATCACTCTCCTCTTGCAAAACTTGGAAAATAACTAATGTCATCAGTGTACCACATACTTAAGCCTATGAAAATAGCATTTTCCAATAAAAATCATACTTATTGACTGTATAGAACTAGGATGTACTACCCACCCGTCATTACAATTCAACAATCGATTTACGGAGCAGTTTCGACAAATGTAAGCTGCTCGAACTTCTCTATTGCGCTGCGCATCGCATACTCGCTTTCAAAAAGCGCTACGTAATTTCCTTTTTTATCCTGGCACAGCATGGAGTTGACCCGGAATTTCGAGGGATCCACCTGCTCGCCGACAATCCAGCGGGCGAACTGATACGGCTGCCGCAGCAGCTGAACGTCAACCCCGTATTCATGCTTCATCCGGTATTCAAACACCTCAAACTGCAGTTGCCCCACGACACCCAAAATAATATCTTCAAAGCCGATCGTTTTGAACACCTGGATGGTGCCTTCCTCGGTCAATTGGTCGATGCCCTTTTGGTACTGCTTATGTTTAAGCGCATTTTTTACAATCACCTTGGAGAACAGCTCCGGAGAAAACGTCGGCAGTTCGTCGAACTCTACGTCGCTTCGCTCCGAAAGCGTATCTCCGATCCGGAACACACCCGGATCGAACAAGCCGATAATATCGCCGGGAAACGCATCCTCGACGATGTCCCGGTCTTGGGCGAGAAACTGCTGCGGCTGAGCCAGCTTAATGTCCTTCCCGACCCGTACATGCTTCACAGACATGCCGCGCGTGAATTTGCCGGAGACAATTCGTAAGAACGCAATACGATCTCGATGAGCCGGGTTCATATTCGCTTGGATCTTGAAGATATAGCCCGAGAATTTCGGTTCTTCCGGCGAAACTTCTCCCGAAACGCTCTTTCTCGGCATCGGCTCCGGCGCAAGCTGCAGGAAATTTTCCAGAAACGTCTGCACGCCGAAGTTGTTAATGGCGCTGCCGAAGAACACCGGAGTCAATTCGCCGCGCGACACCTTTTCCAAATCGTAGGGGTCGCCCGCCACCTCCAGCAGCTCAAGTTCTTCCCGAAGCTGTCCATAAAGATGCTCGCCCGCAACCCGCTCAATAACAGGATCGTCGTAGCCGCTCACATCTTGAAGCGCGATCTTCGAATGATCGTCCCCTTGGAACAGCTCGATCCGGCTATTGCGGCGGTCATATACACCGCGCAGATTTTTCCCTTGGCCGATCGGCCAGTTCATCGGAAAGGAGCGGATGCCGAGCACCTCTTCCAGCTCCTCCATCAAATCGAATGGGTCCCTTCCTTCGCGGTCAAGCTTGTTTATAAAGGTGAAAATCGGAATGCCCCGCATTCGGCATACTTGAAACAGCTTCTTTGTCTGCGCCTCCACGCCTTTCGCCGAGTCGATCAGCATGACGGCGCAATCCGCGGCCGTCAGCGTCCGGTACGTATCTTCGCTGAAATCTTGGTGACCCGGGGTATCCAAAATATTGATCCGCTTCCCCTGGTAATCGAATTGAAGCACGCTGGAGGTGACCGAAATGCCGCGCTGCTTCTCGATTTCCATCCAGTCAGACGTAGCGAACTTGCTCGCCTTCCGTCCCTTCACCGTGCCTGCCTCGCGGATTGCGCCGCCGTAGAGCAGCAGCTTTTCCGTCAGTGTCGTCTTCCCTGCGTCCGGGTGGGAGATGATGGCGAACGTCCGCCGTTTTTTCACTTCCTCCATAATGTTTGCACTTTCCGTTTTTGTCATTTGTTTATAGGTCCTTCCTGTTCCGTAAAGAGTCATGTTTCTTTATTATACTCGCTTCCTTCTATCCGAAACAACGACGAAGAGGAGAAGCATCGCGCTTCTCCCCTTCTCCTCAAGTCTACTCCCCGAGCAAAAAAGCGCGGGCAGGCGCAGCGTCGATTCCTTCCAGCTTCAACGGAGCGATTACGAGCTCGTATTTGCCCGCAGGCACGTCCTTCAACCGAAGCCCTTCCACGATCAACACGCCGCTTCTCATAAGCGAACGGTGTGTCGGATACTCCGGCTGTGCGCGCTCGATCCCGAGACCGTCGGTGCCGACGCCGCGAAGCCCTCGCTCGATCACATATTCCGCGCCGTCCGCCGCCAAATAGACGAACTCAAAGTCAAACTCCTCGCTGTAGGAATTTCGGGTTTTCAACAGCATCCATTCCGCCCCGCTCAGATCGTGACGCTCGAGGTCGCCGCGTCCGATTCCGCCGTTCACATGCGTCACGTCCACGACGACCGCCGGCGCGATGAGACGCTCCAAAGGGATCGTATCAATGGTGTCCCCGCCTTCGAGCATGTGGAGAGGGGCGTCCAGATGGGTCCCGCAGTGCGCGTCAAGCCCAATCCGGGTCTCGTGTGCCGTACCGCTCCGGTGGTTCGACATGTTTTTGAATTCAGGCTTCTTCTCTTCTTTATTTTTGTATACCTGCATTCCCTCGCGAATCGTCATCGAAATGTCGTACAGCTTCTTTCCCGCCGCCATTACAGTTGCCCTCCTTCGGGACATACCCGGATCGCGTCGTCGTCTTCACCCTGGCCGTGCACCGGCCACCAGCGATGGCCCTCGCCCTGCAGCAGCTCTACGGCGCCGTCGGGACCCCACGTACCGGCCGGATATGTCTCCAAATCCGAGGGCGTTTCCGCCCAGGCTTCCGCGATGCGGTCCACGAAGCGCCAAGCGAGAGCAACCTCGTCCCAACGGGCGAAATACGTTGAATCCCCGCGCACGGCATCGTGCAGCAGCCGTTCATACGCTTCCGGCGTATTGATTCCTACCGTGCTGTTCGATTGGCAGAAGTCCATTGCCACCGGCTGTATCGCTTCCTCGCGGCCGGGTGCCCGCAAATTGAATTTCACATATACGCCCTCCGCGGGGTTTACCCGGAAAACGAGCAAGTTCGGCTGCAGCTTATGCTTGCTGGCCAAATAAACATTATCGGGCACATTCTTAAACTCTACGACAACCTCCGTCGCCTTCACCGGCAGCCGCTTGCCGGTGCGCACATAGAACGGAACTCCCGCCCAACGAAAGTTATCTACATACACCTTTGCCGCAAAATACGTTTCCGTAACCGAATCCGGCGGTACCTTGTCCTCCTGCCGATAGCCCGGCAAGGCTTTGCCCTGCAGCTCGCCCGCCGCATATTGGCCTCGCACGACATGGCGCCGAACGTCCTCGGCATCCTTATACAGCCGCAGGCTCCTCAGCACCTTCACCTTCTCGTCGCGGACCGCTTCCGGATGCAGCACGCTTGGCGGCTCCATCGCCATCATTGTAATCATCTGCAGCATATGGTTTTGCCCCATATCCCGCAAAGCGCCCGCCTGATCGTAGTAGCCCCCCCGATCCTCGACACCGACGGTTTCGCTAAGCGTAATCTGCACGTTCGATATGTACCGATTGTTCCACAACGGTTCGAAGAAGGCGTTCGTAAAGCGGATAATTTCAATGTTCTGCACCATCTCCTTGCCGAGATAGTGGTCGATGCGGTACACATCCTTCTCCCTGAACACTTGTCGAATCTCTTCGTTCAACTGCTCTGCCGTCGCCAAATCATAGCCGAATGGCTTCTCAATGACGAGCCGCTTCCAGCCCGGTCCTTCCAGCAGCCCCCCTTCCTTCAAATGGCGGGAGACGCTGCCGAACAGCTCGGGCGCAAGCGCCAAATAAAACAGCCTGTTGCCCCCGGCACCGTAAATTTCATCAAGACGGTCGGCAAATCCGCGCAAATCGCGGAACGCGGTTTCATCCTTAATATCAAGTGCCATATAACGAAAATGATGCGCAAACGCTCTCCAATCTTCACTGTCGTTTCGAGCTTCATACCGGGCGAATTCTTGAATTGAATCCAATACGTCCTGCCGGAACTGCTCGTCCGTCCGCGGCCGTCTGGCGATCCCGACGACGGCGAAATTGTCCGCAAGCTTCCCTTCCTTATACAAACTGTAAAAAGCCGGGAAAAGCTTGCGGCGTGCAAGGTCCCCGGTCGCTCCAAACAGGAAAATAACGGCTCCATCCGGTTGTAGCGTCATGCAGCATCATTCTTTCATCCGTATTTGCCCAGCCTCGCGCCAAGCCCGTAAATAGTGTAACAAACCCGGAAACAAATTGCCAAACAGACCCTTGTCTGCGTTTCAAAATTGGGCTGCCTATTTTGGCCGGAGTCCAACCCGAGCCGGAACTGGGTGAATACAGTGTGGTAAACGACTAGGAGGTGTCTCTCCGACGATGCATCTGGAGTATCCGATCCAAAAGAAGCACTTGGCTCCGTTCATGAATCAGTATGTATGCGTCGTGCTTCATGACGGCACGCGCTATGTCGGTCTGCTGACCGGCTGCGAGAAAGGCCGCTTGCACCTGAACGGCAAACGGAAAACGGGATTGGAACAATCGAAGGTGGAGTCAAAAAGCGACAAAAAACGACGCGCGAACGTCCACAAAGGACGAATTCCGGCAGCCAAGCGCGGGAAGGGCAGCCGGGCGGGAGCAAAGGGATTTATTCCGCCCTACCCGTTCGGTCCGCCCATTCCGCCGGGACAGTTTCTGGCGATCGAGCTGGCTTCCATTGCGCTTCTCTTCCTTTTGCTTCCATAACGCTTCAAACGCCCGCGCACAGGTGCAGCGGGCGTCTGTCTATTACATATATGTTCCAGGACGAATCGCCTTGCGCATAACGATGCTGTCCAGACCCGGCTCGTACCACGCTCGACGCAGTCCGTTTTTTTCATAAAAACGAATTGCGGCTTCATTGCCATTGTTTACGTAAAGCTGCAGCCCGCTGCAGCCGAGCGCCCATGCATGGTGCTCCGCCTTCTTCAGCAGCGCGGTGCCGATCCCCTTCCGACGATGCCGCGGAGCCGTCGCCAACAAATCGACAAGCAGAACGTCCCCCTGCCGGATCGTGCTGACAAATCCGGAGGCGCGGACGTCCACTGAACTCGACCATACGAACGTGGTGCCTCGTCCGATCCGTCGCAGCAGCTCGCGGTCGGTGACCGAGCGATCCTGCAGTTCAGGAGGTGTCAGCGGAACCAGCTCTTGCCGAATGAGGCGAATAATCGCTCCGTCGTCCAAACCCGACTTTCGCTTGCGGATCATGGAATCCCTCCCCGCCTTGCACGGCGTGCTTTCCCCATACCCTATGCATGGAAAAGGCGGAGCGATTGGACGAGTGACCCGATTATTCAGCCAATCCATTCTTATGGGCGTAAATCGCCGCCTGCGTCCGGTCGTCGACCCCAAGCTTCGTCAAAATGTTCGTGACGTGGAACTTTACCGTTTTGATGCCAATAAAGAGCCCCTCTGCAACCTCCTGATTCGTGCGTCCCTGCGCAATCAGCTTCAGCACTTCCATCTCCCGCGCCGTCAATTCCTCATGGGGAGCGGCAGAGCCCTTCGGCTGACGCAGCCGGTTCATCATCTTGGAAGCCACCTGCGACTCCAGAACAGGCTGGCCCTTCGCTGCTGAGCGGATCGCCGACGCGATTTCGGCGGCGCGGGACGTTTTCAGCAAATAACTAAAGGCCCCGGCTTCAATGACCGGATACATCATCTCGTCGTCGAGGAAACTTGTCAGGACAATGACCTTGCAATCCGGTTGCGCCGCCAACAGCCGCCTCGTCGTTTCAATCCCGTCCATCCCATCCATCACCAGATCCATCAGGACGACGTCCGGACGGTACTGGTCCGCCAGCCGCAGCCCCTCTTGCCCGCTCGACGCTTCGCCTACGACCTCGATTCCATCCTCCGTTCCGAGCACGGCCGCCAACCCGATTCGAACCATCTCGTGATCGTCAACCAATAACACTTTGATTCCGTTCATCCTGCAATCCTCCGTCCTCAACCTCCGGCATCGGCACACGGATCTCCACTCTCGTACCTTTGCCCGGAGCCGTTACGAGATTCATGAATCCCCCGATTTCGCTTACCCGCTCGCTCATAGAAGCAAGTCCGTACGAGGCTTGTTTTTTCTGCGACAAATCAAATCCGGTGCCGTTGTCGCGAATCGTCAGCCGAATGCCGTCGGCGCGACGCAGCAGCTTCATCTCCAGCCGATCCGCCCGGGAATGCCGCAGCGTATTCGAGAGCGCTTCCTGCACGATTCGGAACAGCTGGTCCTCCACGCCCTTCGCCAGCCGCACATCCTCGTCCATCTCCCAATGAACGGCGATATACGACTTGGCCGAGAGCTCCTGAAGGAGCTCCTTCAGCGCGTCGTTGAAGCTTTTTCCGTCCAGCCGAACCGGCCGCAGGTGCAGCAGCAGCGCCCGCATTTCCGATTGAGCGACGGACGACATCTCCTCCACAAGCGTGACCTGCTTTTTTGCCCGTTCTATATCTTTCTCAAGCGTCCGTCCGAGCGCCGTCGCCGTCATTGAGATGGCGAACAGCTGCTGCGACACCGCGTCGTGCAGCTCGCGCGCTAGCCGTTGGCGCTCTTCAATGACGGCTGTGTATCGCGCCTGCTCCGCCAGCTCGGCGTTGTGCGTGGATAGCCGCTGCAGGCTCGTCACCTGCTCTTCCCACTTCTGGCGAATGCGCCCGAGCTGCTCTCCAAGCCGTCCGATCTCGTCTTCGCCAAGCAGGGGAGCGGGAGGATTCAAATGCCCCTTTTCTAAATGCATCATCATGTCGCGAAGCAGCTCCAGCCGCCGCTTCAGCCGATAGCTGTGCCAGAAGCCGTAGGCACTGCCGGCGATGCCCGCAATCGCAAGCGTCGTGACGCTGAAGCGAAGGCCCGTCCTCCACTCCACCGGACCGAACAGCGAATACGTGTACGCCGATCCGACAATGACGGCGAACAGCAGTAAGCCGAACGTCAGCCCTTCGGCCATATTCCGCCACATCATGCTCGTCAGCTTCGGCTTCATTCACGCAGTCCCTCCCCGCTATAACATTTTCACATCTACATCCGCGATTAAATACGAAATATTCAAGATGAGCCGATGCTCGGCGGTATCGTAATGGTTCGAGCGCCACAGCAGGCGGTTCATCGCTCCCGCCCCCCGTTCGCCGGAGGCCTGGATTTGACCGATGGTTACATGAGCGTTCACAAGCACACCGACCTCCTCGGGAACAATGATGTCGATATCGCCGATCATCCCGTGCATTTCGAGAATTGTCTCCTTCTCCTCAAAGAAAGCGTTCGTCAAGTCGATCTGAATTTCCGCAATGGCTACGGAAAGCGTTGTGGAGCGAATCACCCAGGGCTCGTCTTTGCCCCACTTGATGCTTGCCGCGATATGCTGTATTACGAATTTGGCGGTCTCCGGGTTCCCTGCCCGGCTCCGGCTCTTATACAGAAACCAGACGACCGCCGCAGCCGCCAGCGTGACAATAAACCACCAGTGGTTCGCCATGACGATGAGCGCCGCCAAGCCGATCAATGCGTAGCCGGTCATTTCCTTCCGGTCTTCCCGCTTCGCCGCGCAAACCTGCGCGAAACCAAGGACGGCAAGCAGCAAAGCGCTGGACGTAAAGAAGTTGGCCACATATCCGATGGCAAGATACAGCCCTGCCGCAATAAGCAAGAAGGCGGTTCTCCTTCGACTCTCTTCCATGCTCCTGCCTCCTTCCCTCTGTCCGCACACCCGGTGTCATTCAGCGGGTCTCACGCGCAAAAATTCCACAAGAAGCGTGAGAGCTTCTGTGGAATTCCGCCTCATTCTTCTGATGTTATATCACAATGCTTCTTAAATGAAAATGAATTTTTGCGAAGCGTTCGTCACGCATCCAGCTTCTTGCGCAGTTCCTCCAGCTGGGCATCCACCTGCTCCCGCTTCGCCGGTTCTTCGGCTGCCGGGAAGGCTGCCCGATAAGGAGAACGGGCGATCTCCGCCTCCGCCTCCTGTTGAAGGATTCGTTCTTCCATCCGGTGGAACCCTCTTGCCGCCTGCCCGTTCTCAATGACAGCGGCGGAAGAGATCGACGCCGTCTGCTTTCTCGCCTTGGCGAGTTGGGCGCGGTTCACGAGCTCATTGCGGCGGTTGCGCAGCTTATAGAACTCCTCTTTCATCTCATGCAGCTGCGAGATCAACGCCTCCGCCTGCTCTTTCGTCTGAATGTGCATCGTTTCCAGCTCAACGATGCGGTCGTCCTCCTGCAGCCGCTCTTCCAGCAGCGCCCTCGCCGACGCCTCCCGGCCGGCGCGCAGCTCCTGCTCGGCTCTTTCCGTCAGCAGATCCCTTGTCCGCTTGGCCGTTTCCAACCGTTCGCGCAGCTTGCGCTCGCCGGCCATCTGCTTGGCGGTCGTTACCTCGGCAGCGGCGATCTCCTCCTCCATATCCCGCAAATATTGATTCATCATAACAACAGGATCTTCAACCTTATCCAATACATCGTGAATAGAAGCAACCGCCATATCCTTCATCCGTTGAAATACGCCCATTTTATTCGTCTCCTTTGTCGTTCTTCTCATATTTGGCCAGCTTGGCTTTCAATTCTTCAATTTCGTTTTGCAGCGCTTTTTTCTCGATGTCCTTCATCATTTCGTCGATTCCGGCGCCTTGCGGCGACGTCCCCGCCGCTCCCCCCGGCGGATAGTAACCCTGGGAAGAAGCTCCGTAATGCACCGCCCCTCCCGGTGCGCCCCCCTGATTTCCATAAGGACCGTACGGTCCGAATGCTTGGCCGGGGGGCGGCGCGAGCGGCTCCTTCGGCATGACAAGCGCGGCAATGATATAGATGGGAATGAGCGATCCGGCTGCAAATACGGTCGTTACCACCGTAACGAGGCGAAGAATCGTCGCGTCGATGCCGGTCGCCTCGGCGAGACCGCCGCATACGCCGAATATTTTTTTATCGCGCTGTGACCGGTAAATCGTCTTCATACGCCCGCTTCCCCTCCTTGGAGCTTTCGTTTCATATGTTCGAACGCTTCATCCACTCGCTGCCCGCTGCTGTAAGCCGGAGCGGTGAACTGCATGCCGCCGGTTCGCTGGCGCAGCTCGATCGCCGCCCGCGTCTCCGCCTCCATATCGCTGATTCGCTCCTCGATCCGGTAAAACCACCCATCGGTTCCGGCCCCGTTCGAGCGCGACCGCTCGTTCATCCGCTGCTGCAGCCGCAGCGACTCTACGCGCGCCGCGATATATTGGCGCTTGTAATACACTTCTTGGTACTGTCTCCTAAGCTCCGCCAACTGCTGTTCCAGCTCCATCACCGACAGGCGGCTCTGCTCATACAGCCCGCGATATCCGTCCCGCTTCTCCTCCTCGATCATCTTCTCGGCGAGTGCCGCTCTCGCGACAAGCTCCTCCCCGGCTTTCAGCGCCGTCATCGCTTGACGTTCCCGCTTATCGACCAGCGATTCAGCTTGCAAATAAGCGTTCCGCACAGACGCTTCATGAGCGAAGCACTGCTTGTGGAGCGCTTCCGTCTGCCGAATGCGGTTCGCCAGCTCTACAAGAAAGCTCTCCACCGCTTTCATTGGGTCCTGCGCATGTTCCCAACTTTCGTTCCACGTCGCCGCTGTAATATCACGCATTCGTTTCACTACACCCATATCGATCCCTCTTCCGTTTCAGTAGATTTCCTGCTTCATTAATACGCTCGGGCGCCCGTCTTCAACATTCTCCAGCCCGCCCAAATCAGAACTACCGGCAGAAGGAAGGCGACAATTCCCCAGAACTTAGCCGCCAACACGATCAATCCGATTGTCAGCACGATCCAGCCGATCGTCGAGCGCCCTTGCTTAACGCCGTAATAGCCAAGCAGCACCATGGCCGCCGGTACGAGCCATCCCATCAGATGCCCGATATGGAGCCCGAACGCCCGCAGCAGCAAAAAGCCGCCGCAGAGGATGAGCGCGATGGCCCAGCCGTTTTTTGCATTCCATCTCATTTTGCTTATCTCCGTTTCGTGATTAGATTCACTGCCCTATGTCTTTATTGTAGGAGAAACCTGTCTTTGCCAAAACGGACTCATGACGGTTTCTAAAACTGGACCTAAGTCGGGGAACCACTGCGGCCTTCGTAAAAATAATCAAAATGGCCCACTTGGGCGTATGTCTTTCCAATGGTTGGTTTCCATTCAAATCTTTTCTGTGTCTAAAGACATCAAGCTGTCTCCCCAATAGCCTATTCAGCTTCCCCGGAAGAACCATCCAAAGTCCTATTCTCATTGGAAATAACCCCTTGCTTTTCCATGGCAAATTACCAACTGGAAAGAATTACAACTCATTTTCCAAGGAAACAGTGTGCTATATTCGTGGTGTACATGGAAGCTCATCCAGAAATACGAAACTATGGAGGTCCAACATGAAGCCATTTATTGCATCTATTCTTGCCGGCGCCGTTATTCTCGGCACTCCCGCATTGTTTCCCAATACAACTCAGGCCGCGCTGATCGGAGAGATTGAAAGCAGCGTCTCGCTTCGCACCGGTCCGGACACCGATGATCGGCGGATACGCTATTTGAAGGAAGGCGAAGAGGTAACGATTCTTGAAGAAACAAACAAGTGGTGGTACAAAGTAAAGGACAGCTACGGCAACGTCGGATACATAAGTACAAATGACAAGTATATCAGCGTGTCGTCAAGCGGTTCCGCCTCCGGCTCCACCGTCAACACGGGCGGTAGCGTCGGGGAAATCGTGAGCTCGGTATCGATGCGCACCGGACCGGGCACAGACTACGAGCGGATCCGATACGCTCAAGACGGCGAGAAGGTCACCATCCTCTCGCAGCCTAACCGCTACTGGTACGAAATTCGAGACCGCTATGGGAATATCGGATACGTCAGCTCGAATGCGAAATACATAAACGTAAATGAAGGGTCCGTACAAACCCAAACTCCGTCCTCTTCGACTTCAACCGTTTCTTCGTCCGCCAAGGTCGAAAAGGTGATCGCCTCCGGCATGAAATACTTAGGAACTCCATACGAGTACGGCTCCAGCCGGAACAACGACTCAACGTTCGACTGCTCGGACTTCGTCCGCACTGCGATCAAGAACGCACTCGGTCTCACGATCCCTTCGAGCTCCCGGGATCAGGGCGATTACGTGAGGGATAAGGGCCCGACGACTACCAATTGGAAAAATTTGAAGCGCGGCGATTTGATGTTCTTCATGAGCTATGACGGAACCTCCGCTTCCAATTACCGGGACAAAGACAACTACGATGAGCGGATTACGCATGTCGCCATCTACCTCGGTGACGGCAAAATGATCCACACGTATTCGGAATCGTCCGGCGGCGTCCGCATCGACTCGATCGGCAGCAATCATTGGGAATACCGCTTCCTTTACGGAGGGAGCTCTTACTAAACGGCAGTTGGACGAACAGGCCGCGGCGGAGACGCTGCGGTTTTTCATTTTGGGCGGATCATTGCGGGGAATCGAGACATTCGCGCATACGTTTTAAGCCGTCGTCGAATACAAATGGAGTAATCCAGTGAAAGGGGGATTCAACCATGTCGGCAGTAGGCAAATTCGGCTATGGCGGTGTTGGAACTTCGACAGCCGCGATTTTGGTGCTTTACATTCTCTTGGTCATTATTACAACTTCAGGAGTCTTCGGCATTTAAGCGCGACCGGGCAGCCAAGAACTTTACGTTCTTGGCTGTTTTTAATCCGACAACAGCTTATCTACCGCCTCCGCCACAGAAACGGCTGATGCCGCAGCCGAAGCGCGGACGTCGCTGTTGGCGTGGCTCATGGCAAAGCTGTTGTTCGTCATGACGAGCATGGAAATATCATTCTGGGAATCTCCCACGCAGGCCGTCTGTTCAGCCGACAAGCCGAGCTCGGCCAGCAATGCGGCAAGCCCTTTCCCCTTGTCGACCCCTCTCGGCATAAAATCAATGCAATCGACGTCGGACTTGTACGTATCGATTGAATTCCCGTACAGTCGGACCATCGTTCGCTGCAGCGCTTCCAGCTTCTTCATCTCGCCGAAAGCCGAGAACTTCCCCGGAAGCAGTTTCTCGCCGATATCCGCGAGCAGCGTCGGCCGTTCCGTGACAGGAACGTACATCCTTTCTACAAACGGGGCTGATCGCTCCGTGAAACACGGCACATATACGCCGCCTTCGTCATCGAACGTAAGAATCGTAGATTCTTCGTGCTCATATAAGGTGCGGCTCATCTCCTTCGCCAGTGCCGCATCAAACGCCGTGTTGGCAATGGTTCGGCCGTCTTTCGTGCGGACGACGGCGCCGTTGTTGCTGATGCGGTGAATGCCTCCGCCCAACCAATTTGCAATATGTACAATATCTCCATCGGACCGTCCGGAGGCAAAACAAATTTCAATGCCGGACTCCTTCAGGCTTCGAATCGCTCTCTCGTTCTCCGGGTCAAGCTGCAGCTTCTCATTCAACAGCGTCCCATCCAAATCGGTTACAAATAATCGCATCGTTCCGCTCCTCTCTATCGCTTGATTGTAATTATCCTCCGGTAAAAAAACAACCGCGAAGATCGCCCTCGCGGAAACAAGCAAACCTGTTATTTCTGGCCGATGTTTAACGTATTTTTCACTCCTGACCAGGACCCAATGGCGGAAAGCCCCATCACGATGCCCGTCAGCACCGCTTCGGCCGGGTTATCCGGCGCAATATAAACAAATCCTGCCAATATGCCAAAAGCAAGAGATAAGAACGGCAGCCAACGCGGCGCCAATCCGAACATTCTAACCAAGCCGACAAGTGCGACAATGACGGGCACTAAACCGATATCGTAAGCTTGAAATTCCATGGAAATTCCTCCTTTCGATTGTCTGCTTTATGCTATGCGGCGGTGCGTACAGCTGAAACGACACATGCATAAGACTTATCCACCTGTAGGCTTGAGAATAATTTCCTTCACTCGTGCGAACAGTATAAAGAGAATGCCGGAAAAGAGGGATTAGATTGGACTCATTAACAATGGCGCGATCGCTGTTCGGTACGTCAATGGCGTTTCATATCATCTTTGCCACGCTTGGTGTCGGAATCCCGCTCATGATCGTGTTCGCCGAAATTTTGTACCATGTGAAAAAAGATCGCGATTATGCGATTCTTGCCAGGCGGTGGACAAAAGGGTTCGCCATCCTTCTCGGCGTCGCCATACCGTCCGGAACGATTGTCGGCGTGATGATCTCGCTGCTCTGGCCCGGATTTATGACGATTGTGCAGCAGGTCATTGCACTGCCTTTTCAGATCGAAATCTTCGCATTCTTTCTGGAATCTTTGTTTATGGCGATTTATGTGTATGCAGCGGACAGGCTGACACCGTTCATGCGGATCGTGAGCGTCATCTTCATCGCTTTCGGCGCCGGCGCTTCCGCCGTGCTCATTACGGATGCGCATGCCTGGATGAATACGCCTGCCGGCTTCCGCATCGACGAGGCGGGCAACGTCGTCGACGTCGACCTATGGGCCGCCGTTTTCAACCCTGGGATATTCATCACTGCGCAGCACGTCCTCTCTACCGCTTATATGACCGGTGCGTTCGCTGTTGTTTCGGTGGCGGCCTGGAAGCTGTTGAAACGGGGAAAAAGCGCCCACGAAATGAACTATCACCGAAAGGCGTTGTTTTTGGGGCTGCTGTTCGGCGGGGTGATGTCGCTCTTGACCGCCTTCAACGGGCACGCGACCGCACAATATCTGCACCGCTACTTGCCCGAAAAGCTCGCGGCAGCCGAAGGCTTGTTTGAAACGCAGTCTCATGCGCCGCTGTCGATCGGAGGCTTCGTCGATCCTGCAACGCAGCGAGTGGTGGGCGGCATTGAAATTGAAGGCATCCTCAGCTTTCTCGCCGGCAATTCGTTCGACACCGTAGTCAGGGGGCTGAACGACTTTCCGGTTCAGGACTGGCCCCCGCTTTTTATACACACACTGTTCAATCTGATGGTGTTTATCGGGACCCTGCTTATCGTGCTGTCGTTCGGAGCGCTGTTTTGGCGGTTTCTATTCAAAAAAGCGTACCCGCGCTGGCTGCTCGGGGTGCTCGTCACGGCTTTTCCACTGTCGATGCTAGGCATTGAAACGGGGTGGATCTTCAGCTGCACGGGCCGCCAGCCTTGGATTATTTACCATGTGCAGCGTACAGGGGAGGCGGTGCTGGAATCGCAGAGTATCGGCTTTCTGTTTTTCCTTTTCCTTTCGATCTATGTATTGCTGCTCGTTGCGACCGTACTTGTCATGAGTATCTACTTTAAACGCCATCCGGTCCAAAAGGACCTGGAATCAAGCGTACGCGGCGCCCCGTTGGATGCCGGGCTGAAAGGCGAGGTGTGACGAAGCGATGAGCGACTCGGAATTAGCGATCCTTATCATCTGGGTGTTTCTATTTATATATTCCATTGCCGGTTCCATCGATTTTGGAGCCGGCTTCTGGGCGCTCGTATTCGGCCGCAGGCAGGATACGAAAGCCGCGGAGATCGCCAACCGGTTTCTGTCCCCTTCTTGGAAGGTGACGAATGTGTTTTTGGTGCTGCTCGCCGTTGGGCTGGTCGGATTTTTCCCGAAAGCGACATTTTATTTGAGCGGTCTCCTGCTGCTGCCGGCTTCTTTGGCGCTGTCGCTTTTGCTGCTGCGCAGCGCCTTCATGGTTTACGCCTATTCCGTCCACCAGTATCAGGGCTTGCTGCCGCTCGTGTCGGGCGCTACCGGCCTGCTCATCCCCGGGCTGCTCGTATCGGTGCTGCCGGTTACCCTCGGCGGCTTCGTCGACATGTCTTCCGGCCAGCCGAATCTATTGTTCGGCAAGCTCATGACAAGCCCGACGGAATACGCCCATCTTGGCTTCGGCATTACGACGGAGCTTTTTTTGTCATCCTTGTTCCTTGCCGACTATGCGCGGGAAGCGGATGATGAAGCCACCTTCCACAGTTACCGCCGAGCCGCCATCGCCCTGGGTCCCACCACGCTCGGTATGGCTATATTAACCTCGCTGACCTTCGAAAGAGAAGCCCAGTGGATTGTAGCCAATATGCGCGCGGAATGGGGCTGGTTCGCGCTGTCCGTCGCGGCCTTTGCGATCGGGTATTCGGCCTTGTGGTGGAAGGACCCTCGGGGGAAGCCCGGCTTTGCCCGCGTGGCCGTGCTTGCCATCGTTGTGCAATATGCGTTTGCGAGCATCGGATATGGACGGGCTCATATGCCGTACATCATCTATCCGTATTTAACGGTTGATATGGGCTTTACCTCTGCGCAGATGTTTAACGCGCTGCTGGTCGGCTACGCAGTCGGCATCGGAGTGCTTATTCCCGTGTTCATATGGTTTTGGAAGCTTTTCTTGAAGGATAAACGGTATTTGCGCGAGGGGAGCGAATAAGAGTGTTTCTTACGCCGTCAGCCGCTGCGCCATCATGATGGCCGCTCCGACCGCGAGGGCCTCCTCCCCAAGCTTGCCGCGGCTGAACTCGACTTTGTAAGCCGGGTAATAATACGTGTGCTTTAGCGCGATTTGGGTCGCCGTTTCAAAATATAAATCCTGCGTATTGAACATCGGACCGCCGAGTATCACCTTTTCAGGGTGCAGCATGTTCAGCATATTCGCCAGGCCGATGCCGAAATACGCCGCCGATTGCATGAAAATTTCCTGTATTAACGGATCCCCCTTCCGTACCGCTTCGGCAAGCTGTTCAAACTGAACCTGCTCCGGATTTCCGATGGTTTGGAGAAGCGACGAATCTCGCCCCTGCTTCAGTCGTTTGATTGCGAGCCGCTCTAGCGCATAGATGCTCGCATACGATTCCAGACAGCCGTAGTTTCCGGTCGATTCCCGGTGCGGAATACCGTCCGTTTGGATAATCATTTGGCCTACGGCCCCTTCCATATCGACCGCTCCATACACCAGCTTTCCGTTGGAAAGCAATGCCGAACGCAGCCCGATTCCCCCATGGATGTAAAGCACATGCTCTCCCCGTTCATTCGGAGCATCCGTCCAATACTCCCCGATGAGCGCCGCATTTACACCGTTGTCTAACATGCAAGGTATATTCAGGCGTTCGGTTAGTAAGTCGCAGATCGACACATCGTTCCATCCGACTGAAGGAAAATAAAGCGGATTCGTAATGACCCCTCTAACCCGATCCAAAGGACCGACGGAGCCTACTCCGACACCGAGTACGCTCGAAGGAAGGATCGCATGGTATTCCATCATCTCCTCAATTGCGATCGCCATATGCTCAATCAAAACATTGGGCGTGGTTCTCTTCGTCATCCGCCACACCCGAGAATCGAGCTTGCGATAATGAAGATCACACAATACAAGACGAGAGTGGATTCGTGAAATGTCCAGTCCGAACACGTAGCCTTGACCTGCCCGCACCTGGTACAAAATGGGTCTGCGTCCTCCGGTCGATTCCCCTAATCCGACTTCCTCGATCCAGCCCTCCGAAGCCATCTCTTCCAGCAGTCGGGTTAACGTGCTCCCTTTCAGTCCGCTTTGTTCTTGGAGCAGCTGCTTCGAGACAACTCCATGCTTTTTGACAAGCCCATAGATGAGTTTCGCTTTGCCGTTGCTGAATCCTTCGCGAATATCAACCACGCAGACTACCCCCGTCCATCAATGATATCTCATGTTACACCGAAATATCTTGTACTAACAACGGAATCCCGTATCAGGGAAAATAAAAAAACTTGGCCGATGGACGGCCAAGCAAAATGTTGTATGTATGGTGCCGGTAGAGGGACTCGAACCCCCACGGTTTCCCTCTCGATTTTGAGTCGAGCGCGTCTGCCAATTCCGCCATACCGGCATTTAGATGGTACCGATGAGAGGACTCGAACCTCCACCCTTTCGGACTCGATTTTGAGTCGAGCGCGTCTGCCATTCCGCCACATCGGCATATTCCTATGAAAAAATACGTGCCCTAAGAGATTCGAACTCCTGACCTTTTGATTCGTAGTCAAACGCTCTATCCGGCTGAGCTAAGGGCACACATGCACATGAAAAATGGTGCCGAGGACGAGACTTGAACTCGTACGGTAGTCACCTACCGCAGGATTTTAAGTCCTGTGCGTCTGCCGATTCCGCCACCCCGGCAAATCGTTGGAGGCGCCACCCAGACTCGAACTGGGGGTAGAGCTTTTGCAGAGCTCTGCCTTACCACTTGGCTATGGCGCCAAAACACATTGGAGCGGACGATGGGATTCGAACCCACGACCCTCGCCTTGGCAAGGCGATGCTCTACCACTGAGCCACGTCCGCATAAAATGGCTGGGGATCCAGGGATCGAACCTGGGAATGACGGAGTCAAAGTCCGTTGCCTTACCGCTTGGCTAATCCCCAACAAGAAATATGGGGCGATCGAGGGGAATTGAACCCCCGAATGTCGGAGCCACAATCCGATGCGTTAGCCACTTCGCCACGACCGCCATCAATATATCTGGCAGGGGCAGCAGGAATTGAACCCACACTAACGGTTTTGGAGACCGCTGTTCTACCTTTAAACTATGCCCCTATAATGGTGGAGGATGATGGATTCGAACCACCGAACTCGTAAGAGAAGAGATTTACAGTCTCCCGCGTTTGGCCACTTCGCTAATCCTCCATATAGTTACCTGGTGCCGCCGAGAGGACTTGAACCCCCAACCTACTGATTACAAGTCAGTTGCTCTACCAATTGAGCTACAGCGGCGTGGTAATAATGGTGGCTTGGGACGGAATCGAACCGCCGACACAAGGATTTTCAGTCCTTTGCTCTACCGACTGAGCTACCAAGCCCTAACGTTAGGTTACTATTATACCCAACATCGACACAAATGTAAATTGTAAAAAAATGGCGGAGCCGACGGGATTCGAACCCGCGGTCTCCTGCGTGACAGGCAGGCATGTTAGGCCTCTACACCACGGCTCCGCGATAAAATTGGTTGCGGG
>LNAP01002534.1_pt2 | contig 70118 bp, 68 predicted proteins | sample 602601 | NCBI WGS metagenome assembly LNAP01 (sample SAMN02440304, study PRJNA202911) | soil metagenome | biome: Subtropical and temperate rainforests or woodlands; isolation source: soil samples (1 kg each in a 20% v/v slurry with milli Q water) were... ...
AGTACTCGTGAGTCTGCTGTTGACCCTGGGCATCTCCGGTATGGCTCATGCCGCAGGCGACGCCGCTGCAGGTCAAGGCAAAGCAGCTGTATGTGGCGCGTGCCACGGTGCCGACGGCAACAGCCCTGCGCCGAACTTCCCGAAACTGGCTGGCCAAGGCGAGCGCTACCTGCTCAAGCAAATGCATGACATCAAGGCCGGCAACCGTCAGGTTCTGGAAATGACCGGTATTTTGACCAACCTGAGCGATCAGGACCTGGCAGATATCGCCGCTTATTTCTCCAGCCAGAAAATGGGCGTTGGCGCAGCCGATCCAAAACTGGTGGCGCGCGGTGAAGAAATCTTCCGCGGCGGCAATCTGGAAACCGGTATGCCAGCGTGCACCGGTTGCCACTCGCCAGATGGCGCTGGTAATGCCGCGGCCGGTTTCCCACACCTGGGTGGCCAGCATGCTACTTACATAGCCAAGCAGCTGACCAACTTCCGTGAAGGCGACCGTACAAACGATGGCGACAGCATGATCATGCGCGGCATTGCAGCTAAGCTCAGCAACAAGGATATCGCTGCGGTATCCAGCTACATCCAGGGCCTGCATTAATCGCGCAACGGTAATATCCGGTACGCATTAGCGGGCAGAAAAGGGTGGCGAAAGCCACCCTTTTTCGTTGGAGCCCCCCGTACAATGTTGGCCCTCAGCCGGGAACCCGCTGCCGGGCAATCGGTCGAAATCCAGCTCGCTATCGGGCGAGTTTTATCCGCCAAGGAGTAAAGCATGCGTAACCTGATTTTCAGTGCTGTCCTCGCTACCGCGAGTTTGATCGGCATGACTGCAACCGCTACTGCTGCGCAGCCGATTGAAGCCGGCAAACAATATGTCGAGTTGAGCAGCCCTGTTCCGGTTTCCAAGCCAGGCAAAATCGAAGTGGTTGAACTGTTCTGGTACGGCTGCCCGCACTGCTACCACTTCGAGCCAACGATCAACCCATGGATCAAAAAGCTGCCTGACGATGTGCACTTCGTGCGTATTCCAGCCATGTTCGGCGGCGTGTGGGATGCCCACGGCCAACTGTTCGTGACCCTTGAGTCCATGGGCGTTGAAGACAAAGTTCACGCTGCGATCTTCGATGCCATTCAGAAACAAGGCAAAAAACTGGCGAAGCCAGACGAAATGGCTGAGTTCCTCGCTACTCAAGGCGTCGATAAAGACGAGTTCCTCAAGGCCTACAACTCCTTTGGCGTGAAGAGCCAGGTAGAGAAAGACAAGAAGCTGGCTATGGCCTACCAGATCAGTGGCGTACCGACCATGATCGTTAACGGCAAATACCGCTTCGACATCGGCTCTGCCGGTGGCCCGGAAGAGGCGCTGCAAGTGGCTGACCAGCTGATCGCTAAAGAACGCAAAGCGAAGTAAGCCGCCATGCTCAGGCGCTGGGGTGCCCCTCGTGTTGCAGGTCTGCGTGATGCGCAGGTTAATTCACAGTGCGGCGACTCCGGTGCCTTGCCGGCAGATGGCCGTTTGCGTCTGCTCAGTTTCAATATCCAGGTAGGCAATAGCACCGAGAACTACCGCCACTACCTTACTCGCGGCTGGCAGCATGTGTTGCCGCACCAAGGTCGTTCTTCCAACCTGCAGCGCATCGGTGCGCTGTTGGAAGATTACGATCTGGTCGCCCTGCAAGAAGCCGACGGTGGCAGCCATCGTTCTGGCTATATCAACCAGGTTGAACACCTCGCCCAATTGGGCAGTTTTCCTTACTGGTACCAGCAGCTCAACCGTAACCTCGGGCGGCTGGCCCAGCACAGCAACGGCGTTCTCAGCCGCTTGCAACCCACCGTTATCGAAGACCACCCGCTGCCCGGCCCGCCCGGTCGTGGCGCCATTCTTGTGCGCTTTGGCGAAGGCAAAGATGCGCTGGTGGTGGTGATGATGCACCTGTCGTTAGGCGCCAAAACACGCATTCGGCAGTTGGCCTATATTCGTGAACTGATTGGCGATTATCGCCATCAGGTGCTGATGGGCGACATGAATACCCACGCGTCTGATTTACTCCTCAACTCACCGTTGCGTGACTTGGGTTTGCTCGCGCCGCAGGTGGAAGCTACCTTCCCCAGCTGGCGCCCGCAGCGTTGCCTGGACCATATTCTGTTGAGCCCAACGTTAACCCTTGAAGCTGTGCGCGTTTTGGCTCAGCCGATTTCTGATCACTTGCCGGTGGCGGTGGAAATTCGTTTACCCGATAGCCTGTGCAGTGCCCCGGATAAAACCAACACTTCCCTCGCGGAAATACTGACATGAGCGACGACGCGCAGCGCTGGAAAGAGAAGTACCTGAGCAGCCTCGAGGACCAGGAAAAACTCGAACGTCGTTGGGATTTACGTCTGGACCTGTTGCGTCGCGGCCTGGTGCGCAGCTCGCTGGCCGCTGAAGGCACCGACAAAGCCGTTGACCAGTGCATGGTCGAACTGCGCGAAATTGTCCGTCGTGATGATATGGACGCCGGCCTTTCTGCCCTGATTCCGCGCCTGGAGAAAGCCGTACTCGACTCCGAGCAGCGCCGCGTGGAACGCGCGGCCCAGGTGACCGGTGCCCTCGGTGGGCTGGTCAGCCAGTTGCTCAAGCTGGAGCTGCCCAGCGAAGTGCGCAAACCGCTGAAGAAATTTACCAAGCAAGTGGAGAACCGCGCGGGACAAGTACGTGAGCTGCCGGCGCTGCTGTCAGAACTCAGTGGCTTGCAACGCCAGGCGCTCGCGGTACTGGAGGCCCCGGAAGCGGCGCGCCCTGGTCTGCTACAGCGCCTGTTCGGTGGCCGCGACGGCGACGAGGCTAGCGACGCCCCGGCGGCTATAGCCCAAGCGCCAACCGCTCAGCCGGCAGCGATGGCGCCGGCCCCGGCTCAGGCTGTGCCTGCCGCCGCTCCAGTTCCGGCCATTACCCCAGTAGCGGCCGCTGAGCCCGCTGCCGCCGTGGTCACGCCTTCGCCAGCTCCTGCTCCTGCAGCGGTCGCCGCAGCGCTGCCCGATGCTGTCACCGTACAGGCCTCGGTGCCGGCCACCGGTAGCGAAGCCGCCACCGTCGCCATCAACGAAGCCTTGGCCGTCGCCCGTGTGGCGTCGCGTCCCTCCTCGTTATCGACCCTCGACAGCCTGCCGCTCGCGGCCTCGCTGCTGACAGATGGCGCAACCGTTTCGGCAACTATTCACGCCACCGTCGAGCAGGAACTGGCCGACCCCGAGTTCGCCATTCCGCCGCCACCGGAAGCGGGCTATAGCGCCATTGCTGCGCATGTCGAAGCCACCTTATTGGGCCTGCTTGACGACCTGCCGGTGCCCGAGCATCACAAGCCGCAGGCCGAGTCGCTGAAAGGACGGATTCAGGCCGGGCTGAACCTGTACGAGCTGGTGCCGGTGCTCGACGATTTTGCTGTGCTGATGCTGGCTGTTGCTGACCTTGGCCAGCGTGAATTCGAAGGTTATCTGGCGCAACTCAATCAGCGCCTGGCCACCTTCCAAGGCGGTTTGCAGGACGCCCATCAGGGCTATAGCGAGTCCATGGCCGCTGCCCGCGAGCTGGACACCGAGTTACGCCAGCAGGTCGACGGTCTGCACAGCAGCGTGCAGGAGGCCACCGACCTCAGCAGCCTCAAACACCTGGTGGAAAACCGTCTGGATGGTTTGCTTAGCACCATGTCCCAGTACCAGAGCCAGCGCGACGAGCGCGACCAAGAAGTCGCCGGGCGCCTGCAAACCCTGGTCGAGCGCGTGGCGAGCATGGAGCAGGAAGCCAAGGGTTTCCGTGATCACCTCGAAGAGCAACGGCAAAAAGCCCTTACCGATCCGCTTACGGGGCTGCCCAACCGCGCCGCCTGGAGCGAACGTTTGGAGCTGGAAGTGGCGCGTTGGCAGCGCTACGGCGGCGACCTGCTGCTAGCGGTGCTGGACATCGACCACTTCAAACGCATCAACGACAACTACGGCCACCTGGCTGGCGACAAGGTGTTGAAGATCATCGCTGGCGAACTCAACAACCGCCTGCGCAAAACCGATTTTATGGCGCGCTTTGGCGGCGAAGAGTTTGTGCTGCTAATTCCTGCCACGCCGATTGCGGGCGGCCAACAGCTGTTGGAAACCCTGCGCACGGCGATTGAGGCCTGTCCGTTTCACTTTAAAGGTGAGCGCGTGACTATCACCGTCTCCGGTGGGCTGACCGCTTTTGCTGATGGCGAGAAAGCCGACGAGGTCTTTGAGCGTGCCGACCAGGCGCTCTACCGCGCCAAGCGCGGCGGGCGCAATCAGGTCGACGTAGCCGGTTAACTCGCTGTCTGGCTATTGCACGTGAATGGTGACCGTGAAGGGCACCGAGAAGCTGCCTGCGTCGGGTTTTGCAGCGGTGGTCTGGTAGTACTTGAAGGTGATCTTGGCGTTACCGAGCCCCCTGTTGTCACCTTGCCGCCCCTCGCCATCCTTCCAGTTGGCCCCGCTGGTATCGCTCCCACAGTCTGCCTTGCAGTAGGTGCCGGTCGCCGAGTACTCGTTGGCGAGGCCTTTGTTTGGCAGCGTGTTGCGGGTCCATGCCAAGGCAGCCGATTTGGTTTCAAACCTGACGGGCACATCGTTCAACAGCACCTGCACGCCAACCGTACTGCTCACATCGGCCATGCCCACGCCATCGACGCCATTGTTATGGGGGTACAAGGCGCTGAACACCACTTTAGGGGACGTTTCCTCAACCCCGGAGCAGTGGAAAATGAACTGGCCTTCCTGAGCGGACTTATCAATGGGCCCGATGCCCGTGAAGTCATTCGCGCTAACGGGCAACAGATTGACTGTTTTGCTCCCCCCTTCGAGGCTGAGCGCGCCTATCTCGCGTACATCGCAGGACGGGGCAATGGCGCTGCCAAACAGCTGTTCGCTGGAATAACCCGCCGGAAAAACCAGCTCATCGAACGCCGCCGCCACCTGCGCGGGGTCGCTCTCACTGTAGTAACGAAAACGCCCCAAGCCGCCGGTGACGTTGATCGGCCCTGAGGACGGATGGAAGTCGCCGGTTTTCACTAATTTCAGCGTTATCGCTGAGGGCAATGTGCTGTGCGCGCTGGCGTTTCCGTCGGCGTCTACGTTCGCGCCTGGCCCCAACCGGACCCCGCCACTCGGGTGGGGGCTACCGTTATTGATATACACCTCAACGGCAACCCCCGACGCGGTGGTGGGGATACGCCAGCCAGCCCCAACCGGGGTGGCGCCCGCCGGCGGTTCATACACCGCAACGGCTGAGTCGTTGCGGAGCTCAGTCAGCCCCTGGCAGCCCTGCCCGGTAATCGGGCTGATCCGCACAACACTCATCTCGCTGCCTGCGCCATAGCGCGAGTTCTCGTACCACACCTTGTTGGCCAGGCTGTTACTGAAGCCGGTGGTCTGAATGGTGCCGTTTCCCCGCGTCGGGCTGGATGCAGCGATGCCCGAGCCGGTCCAGCCACAGGCGGCCACGGCGCTCTGGGAGTAAATGAAGCCGCCCAGTAGCAGTGCCAAAACACTCCCGTTCCGAGCGCTGAATCGAGCTGAAGTTTTAAACGTTCGCATAGGGTTCACTCAGGTAGGCACACGACGGGCGTGCTGCTTGTTGCGGTGGCGTCGCTGAGGGCAGCGGGATCAACCGAATAGGTAATCTGGCAATCCCCTTCTTTCAGTTTCACCACCAGTTGGCCCTGGGCTTCGATGCCGCGCGCGAAGATGGTGCCGCCTTGGCCAACAAAGCCCACGGACGCCTGCGTCTGCTTGTTAATGACTTCGGCGGCAAAGGGCAGTGGCGCCCCATCTGCTAGGGTGCCGCGAACAAGCAGCGTGGTTTGCCTGGAGGTGTCGAACCTCACCCGAACAATCGAGCCCGCCGTCGGAATGGTTTCCGAACTGGTGACGTCCAGCTGCACCTCGCGGGACAACCCTTGCGGGTCAATTTCCACACGGTTGCGCGAATACGCCGAGAGGTTGGGCACAACACCAAAACCATTGCCGTCCACGCTGAGGCCTGCCGCGTTGGTGATACGTGCACCCGCGGCGTCTGAGGCTTCAACAAGGGCCACGGTTTCTCCCAGGGTCTGGCCGAACGTCACGCCTCCGGCATGGGCCAGCACAGCGCCGGCAATACTGAGGGTGGTTTGCTGGTAGTCCTGCCCGTTGGTGGCGCTGCCACTGAGCAGGGCTTTGGAACCCCGGTAGTTGCCATTGAGCCCGTAACTGCGCTGGGCGTTTTTACTGTCCAGGCCCTGGGTGGTGCTGATGCCGTAGTTGATTTGCTGATCGTCGCCGGCAATCCCGCCAACGCTCGCCTGCGCTTGTGTGCCCCTCTCGCTGTGGTGCCAGAGGCTGCTCGACAGGTAATGCCGGCGGCCGTAGTCCGAGGCGAAGATCGGCACACTGATGCTCAGGCGAAATTCGTTGTCGCGGCGTTCGTACTGGTCTTTCACGCGGGTGGCCGAGAGCGTGTACGACAGGTCTTTGTACTGATTGCCGTAGGAAAGCTGGTACTGGGTGTCCGAGCCGTCGCGGTTCCAGAAATTACGGGTAGAACCGCTGGCCGACAGGTTTCCGTAACCCGGCGCCAGGCGCTGGCGCAGGTTGATATCGAAACGGCCCTTTTGCTTGGCACCGTAAAAGCTGCGCTGTTCGTAGTCTTCCCGGCTCATGCCCAAGCGGTTGTTTTCGTTGGCCAGCATGTCGTTGAACGACCAGAAGCCGCGGCTGGAGAAGCGGTAGCTGGAAAGCGTGATGTTGGTTTCGGTTGGCGCAATCAGCGTTGAGTACACAAAGCGCATGCTGTTGCCGTTGGACGAGTCGGTGCTGTCCAGGCGGTTGTCAGAAACGGTGTAGTCCGCCGACAACCCGCCCAGGTACGTACTCACCGCACCGCCCAGGGCCAGGGAGGTGTAGTCGTCGCTGACAATGGCACCACTAAATGCGGTGAGGGCGTTGTTGATGCCGTACTGGTAATAGAGCTGGCCCACGGTTGGGGTGTATCGCTCATGGGTGGGTGACCAGGCCTGGCCCAGGCTTGCCGCGTACTTGCTTTGGCCGGGGCGCAGCAGCTGAACCAGAGGCGAGTAGGGCACGCTGAAGGTCTTGGTGGAACCGTCCGCCTCGGTGACGGTGACCACCAGGTCGTTGCCGTAACCCACGGTGTACAAGTTGGTGATTTCAAACGGCCCTGGAGCCACCGCGCGCTCGTACACCACGGTGTTGTTCTGGCGAATGGTCACCTTGGCGTTGGTGTCGGCAGTGCCACTTACCACCGGCGCGTAGTTACGCAGCGATGCTGGCAACATGCGCATGTCGGTGGCCAGAAAGGCGCCCTGCAAACCATAGGAGTCGAATAGTTGGCCATCGGTATAGGTCTGGCCCAGGGTCAATGTGCCGTTGAGCTGCTCGACATCTGTTTCGGCATAGGTGCGCTGAGCCTGGAAGTCGTTGTTTTTCTTGTCTGCAGTGAGCGTGGAAAAGTTGCGCAACCGCCAGCCGTGGGTATTGAAGCCACTTTCAAGCGAGGCAAAGGTTTGGTTTGACGATCGGCCGTTGCTGTTTGAGTTGAAGGCATCCACGGAATAATTCAGGCGCCCAGCGGTGATGCCACGGTCCCATTGCCTGGGGTCGATAAAGTCTTTGGGGCGCTCCAGCAGGTAGGCCTGGGGAATGGACAATTCCAGGCGTTGCTCCGAGAAGTCGTACACCGCTGTCGCGTCTGGCACCACCGCATTAATTAAGCGGCAGTCCGCCTGGGTCTTGTCGCTCTGCAGCCATTGGGCGTTTTCAGCCGGCAGTTTGTTGCCGGCCAAGCCGATAATGACGAGCTCCTGGGGGGTGAAACAGGCCTCTGCTGATTTCTTGCCGGCTATCGGCATGAAATACACCCTGATTTTGCGCTGCAGTTGGCCATTCACATACAGGTCGGTGGTCATGGCTCCCGCAGGTACCGGGTTGCCTTCATTAAACCGCGTTACATCGATAGCCGGTTTTTCACCGGGTGTGCGCCACAACATCGTGTCATCAAACTCGACCACCGCGTATTGTTCGCTGGCCAGTGTAATGGGCGACATTATTTGAGCAGCCGAGGCCGCTCCAACCATTAACAGTCGGTGGGTAAGTTTCATAACAAATGTAACCAGAGAGTAATTAGAAGGCAGTAGCGTTCTTTTTCCACGGCTGTGTGCCGCCGTAATCGTTGATGGCCTGGAACTTGATAACCGGGTTATGCAACGGTTGTTTTGCGTTCTTCAGTTCAACCAGCTTTGTTGAGCGCGGGGCAATCATTTCAGCGTCTGCCGTGCCGCCAACACCCTTGTCGCCTACTTCAAAACTACGGATGCTGATATGAAAGGCTGTTGGGTTTTGTATTTGAATAAAGCCCGGCTTGTATTGGAACGTTAACTTGTCTGGGGCCTCTTGCGCGGTACCCTCCAACCCCTGCGGGCGCAGGAACAATTTGAGACGTGTGCGGTAGCGAAACTGCAGGTAATTTTCCTGGCCTTCTTGGGCTTTTGGTTTGGCGGGAATTTCCAGCACATTAAACCAGAACACCGATTCTCTATCGGTCGGCAAGGATTTGCTGCGGGTATATTGAATACGCGCCACCTGGCCTTTTTTCGGGTCGATGCGGAATATCGGGGTTAACACGACAAACGGAACATCCAGCTTTTCCGGGCTGGTTTTTTGGTCGCCATCGTCAATCCATAGTTGGACTAACTTGGCTTCCTCGCTTTCGTTGGTCATGCGCACGCTGACTTCGCTTTTAGTCTCGGGGTAAATAACCCGGGTGGTGTCGATAACGACCGATGCGTTTACCTGAAAGGCGGTGCATAACGCCAACACCAACAAAACAGATGTTTGGCGTTTGAGTGACTGTACTGTGCGGGCTTTGTACATGGGCTTACCTGGATGTGGGCATGGAAACTATGACGGCTCTACAAGGAAAATAAGCGAACCGGTAACTTCACCGGCCGATACTTCCCCCGTTGCATAATATTGAACGTAAAAATCAAATGTAGCGGAGCCTGCGTTGGCACTGTGTGCAGGTATTGGGTTCTGCGAGTATTTACCCTGACCAATATTTATCGGGGTTTCGGTGTGGTCGAGTAGTTGTAGAACCACATTTTTTGCTGCACTCGCCGCGTCGGCTGTATTAGCCAGTTGCCCATCACCGTTTGTAGTGTTCTGGTCGTTCTGGAAATAAACCGACAGTGAATTTTTGCCGTTTTCCGTGCAGCCTTCGATAGACAGTTGAAACTTGGTTTTGCCGGCAGTAGTACCTTTAGGCAGTGTGCTTGTTTGGTTGGGAAGTTGTAATCGTGAATTGCCCTTGTTGATGACGATGTCACAGGTTCCCGCCGTTACCGTGCCATTAACGTTAAAGTTGGAGCTGTTGCCCGCCACTGCGCAGTAGCTGGTTAACGAGAGCATCCCTGCAATAAACAGTTGGCGCATACGCCACCTCATTGGATAAGCAGGGCGCCTGTGTATCGCGTGGCAGGCGCCTGGGTGTAAGTAGACGATGGCGTAGCCTACGGAAGATGTAATCGCACCAGCCGAAACAGTGCCCGTGGCGAAGTACCGTACGTTGTAAGTAATAACTGTCTTGCCTGTGTTGGCGATTGGGTAAGTAGAGCCAGCCCCATGTAGAATTTCTTGCGTTTCTACACCGCCTATTGGCTTTTGCACCCTCAACCGTACAGTTGGTGGGTAGTGCGATAGTGGCGGCGGCAACAGCGCCAGATAAAGTTAATTGTGTCGCTGTTGGCCATGGCCGGTTGAGCGGCATGGCTCAATAATACTGCGCAAGCAGTTGCTGAATACCTGGTTGTCAGAGTCTTTTTCATACAAGACGATTTCTACGTGTATGGTTACTGTCCAGAGTTTCTGGGGTGGGCACTATTAAATTCGGAAGTTAGCCTGTCTGTAAGTTCTTCCTTACTAATAGGCTCATTAATCCCATGGGAAGCCCTGCGGATGGCGGCTGCACCGTTGTTAACTTGAAGCCTCCGTTGTAGGCTGTTGTTTGTCACGCGTAGGTTGGGTTGAGCCCCAACGAATAGGCCTATTTGAGTGTGCCCAAATACATCGGCAAAGCGTGGAATGTCGAGAGTGTCACTGGTATAGCAGCGGACGCATGTTGCCTGCATATAACAAGTGAGACGCCTGCACTAGTAGATTGCAGGCGCTATTCGTATTATTCGTAGGCCACGAGGTAGTCTACGGAAGATGTAATTGCACCCGCTGTAACAGGGCCCAGCGCGCGGTATTGCACGTTATAATCGATAACTGTATCGCCTGTGGCAGAGATTTGGTACGCATGGTCCGCCCACATAGGTAGATGTTCCTGGCTCTCCACACCGTTAATAATATTATTCACCAGCAGGGCTACGTTTTCTTGGTTGGTGTTCAGGTCGCCCCTCGTACTACTGATGTTGGCGCCATTCCATCTAATGCGGGCACTTTTCGCTACATCGATGCAACCACTTAGTGTAATAGAGAAGTTGGTTTTGCCGGCGAGGGCGTCCACGGTAGCCAATTGGTTAGCGGCAACTGTTGGTAGTACGACAGTGGAGTTGGCACCCCCTGCGGATACGCTGCAGGTGGCGGCGGCAATAGCGCCAGAGAAGTTAATTGTGCCGCTGTCGGCCATGGCCGATTGAGCGGCAAGGCTCAACAAAACTGCGGAAGCAATTGCTGAACACGTGGTTGTAAGCGTCTTTTTCATAGAAAGCGATTCCTAAATTATTAGTCACTACCCAGGGTTTCTGGGTGGCGCATTATTAAATTCGGAACTTGGCCTGGCTGTAGGCATTTTCTTTCTAATAGGCTTATTAATCCTGCTAGCAAACCTGCAGATGTGTCCCGCAGCGTTATTAAATTGAAGCCTTAGTTGTAGGCGTACCCTACGCAAGTTCTGCTGTCAGGCGCTCCACGGCGTTTTGCCGTTCGGTTTCTTGCAGGCGAGGATTGGCGTTCAGGGACGACCAGCGCGGGTGTGCGCGGGCTTGGCGCAAGGCGGCCGGCAACGTGCCCCGGCGCCAACTGTTGTCGGTGCCGGCGTCCAGCGCAATGGCCGTGGTCGCTGCATGTCCTCGGGCGCTTAACGCCTCCAGCAATTGCCGTTGGCGCAGGGCCAGCAAACGCAGCACATTATCGTCGACGCTCAGTTCGCGGTGGCCCTTGAGTTTGCCCAGCAGCCGCTCGCCATAGTTACGTGCGGTCTGCACGCCGCCGCCGGCCAACGCACCGAGCAAGGTCGCCGCGCCTAAGGTCAAGCCGCCTACCATCAGGTCGATGCCCGCACCGGCTGCCGCGCCGGCGGCTATGCCGCCACCCACTTGAACACCGAGCTGTTTAAGGGTTTCCGGGTTAAACAGGTCATCACTCCAACGGCCGTCCAGCAGCGGCAAATCAGCCGCACGGGCATCTTCCTGGCGGAAGGCATATAGCCGCAGCAGCGCCTGCACACAGGCCTGTTCGCGTTGGCGAATACTCTGGTGCAGGGATTGAACCTGGGCCTGCTCGTCACTGCCGACACTGCGCCGGCAGGCCGCGCAATCAATCAGCAATTCCGCAATCAGGCGCACGCCAGCGGCATGCCGAGCCTGTGCTTGGGCTTCATGGTCAGCGATCAGGCGTTCCAATTGCGGCCGCGACTTTTCCAGCAGCAAGGCCAGGCTTTCATACAAGCGCCGCTCGCCATCGAGCGGTGGCGCCACGGTGTCGAAACGCACCAACGCATGCAGGCCTAAACGCGCCAGCGCCTCGCGCCACTCGCCTTCGCGTTGCTGTGCGCTGGTGACGAAGTTGAGCACCGGCAACAAGGGTTTGCCGCAGCTGCCGAGCACGGCGAGTTCGTCGCGGTACTTGGCCAGGACCGGCTCGCGTGCGTCGATTACATACAAGCCGGCATCAGAGGCGAGCAATTGGCGCAGCACCTTGGCTTCCTGTTCGAAGCGTTGGCGAGCCTCGCTGCCCTGCAGAAAACGCGCCGCACGGGCTGGGCCGTCAAGGCGTTCGCCAGGGCGATCGAGGTGTTCCAGGTAGTCGAGCAGGGCGATGGCATCTTCCAGCCCTGGGGTGTCGTAGAGCTCCAGCAGGGCTTGGCCGTCCACCGATAAACGCGCGCCTTCGACATGGCGGGTGGTGCTGGGGCGATGGGAGACTTCGCCGAAATCAACGTCGCGGGTCAGGGTACGCAGCAACGAGGTTTTGCCGACGTTGGTGTGGCCGACTACGGCGAGTTTTAGGGGCTGGGTCATGGATAGTCCTCTCGACCGAGTAAATGCCGGCCCTCTCCCCTAGCCCCTCTCCCGCAAGCGGGCGAGGGGAACGAATCGAGTTCGCAGCGACGGGCGCGGGAGAGAGCGGTGGCAGCGGGTTGGTGGCAGCGAAGATTAGTCATGGCCTGTCTCCAACCACGCCAACGGCACGCCGTGCCGCCATTGCAATCCCAAACCATCCAACGCCCCCTGCCAATCCTCCAAGCGCTGACTGTCCAGCGCCTCCCCAGGCTCTGCTGCCAACAACCATACCCGCGTCTGCCCAGCACTGCGCGCCAACTCCGCCAGCAGCGCCAAAGTGCCGCGATCTGGCGAGCGCCGTGGGTCGCAGGCAATGGCTAAACGCGCCGGAGGAAAGCGACTGAGCTGGTCCAATAAATGCTGACGCTGCTCGCGGCTATCAATCACCCCAGCATCGGCTACGCCATTGGGCAGTGCTGGCGGCCACGGCCGCTGCGGGTCCAGTTCGATGGCCACTACTACCGCGCCTTCACTCGCCAACGCGCCATCGTCAACGTGCACGGCGGGCATCTGTTCTGGCGCCGCATCGGTAACCCCGAGTCGCTCGCTGCTCGGTTGAAGGCGTTCACGCAGCAGGTTGTAGCCGGGCAGATTAAGGTCCAGCCGCAACGCCGCACGCCCTCGGTGCCAACGCCAGGCGCAGAATGCGGCGAGCACTGCACGCGGTAACACGCCATAGGTCAGCAGCATCCCCAACAACCAGACCGCCCAGGCCTGGCGCGCACTTTCTTCGGCGACAGCATCAGCGCCACTGGCGCGAATCAGCTCGACTGTCGGGGTGCTAAACCCAAGCAACTGCGGCAGGGCGCCGAGGGTTTGCGTGAGGGCGACAAAGGTGTCACTGCCGAGCAGGGTGGTTTCCCAGACAAAGCCATAACGACGTGTGGCCAATAGGGCCAGCAAACTGCCCAGCGCGCTGAGCAACGCCAGCAACCACAGGCCATTTACCAGCATGCCCACGGCCCAGCGATTTAACCGCTGGCGCTGCAACACAATCAGCAGCGCGGGCGCCAGTTGCACTGCCTGGGCATCGCGGGCGAATTTTTCGCTCAGCCATAACCACAGGCGGCCCAGTGTGGCGTTGCCGTCGCCGGTCAGCAGGAGGCCGAGCGTCCAACCTGCAAGCATCAGCAGGTGCAGCCCGAGCAAACTACCTAACGCCCAAAACACATTCACCGGCCGCAGGCCGTCGCCCAACGCCGCCAGCCCCAGCCCGGCGCCGCTGAGCAGTGCCAAGGCCATCAACAGCCATAACGCCAAGCGTGCCCCTTGGTGCCAATGCAGCAGGGCGGTGAGCATGCCGTCGCGTTGTGCCAACCACAGGGCGCGGGTTTCGATACGGGCCGACAGGTCGCCGCCATTGGCAACCGCGAGACGATTGGCCTCGCGGTCTTCCAGCGGCCCGGCCTGCTCTTCGCGCAGGCGCACGGCTTCGGTCAGCCACAGACGTTGCAGTGGCGAGAGAGGGGGAACGGGCGAATTGGTTTGGGACATGCAGTGGCTCATGGCAGAAAACAAAGGTGCAGCCGGCTTGGAGGATAACCGCTCAAGCGCGCCCCATCATCCGTTTGCTTTTGTTCCAGCGCCCTTGCCGTTATCCTCGCCGCCATGAATACGACCCTACCGCTGTGCCTAATCGCCGCCCTCGCCGACAACCGCGTGATTGGCCGCGACAATCAATTGCCCTGGCATCTGCCGGCCGACCTCAAGCACTTCAAGGCCATGACCCTCGGCAAACCGATCATCATGGGCCGCAAAACCTGGGACTCCCTGGGCCGGCCGTTGCCGGGCCGGCTTAATCTGGTGGTCAGCCGCCAGGCCGGTCTTACTTTGGAAGGCGCTGAAGTATTCCCTTCCTTGGAATCAGCGCTGGTACGCGCCGAAGAATGGGCTCGCGCCGAGGACGCTGACGAACTGATGCTGATCGGCGGCGCCCAGCTGTACGCGCAAGGTCTGGCTCTGGCCCAGCGTCTGTACCTGACGCGTGTGGCCTTGAGCCCGGAAGGCGACGCCTGGTTTCCTGCCTTCGATCAAGCCGCCTGGCACTTGGCCTCCAGCCTTGAGCACGAGGCTGCGGCCGATATCCCGGCCTACAGCTTCGAAGTCTGGGACAAGCGTTAACCCCGCTCGCCGCTACAGCTGACTACGCTAAACACGCCGCCTTGTCTGGCGGCGTGCTGTTTTTTGCCCTGTCGAGGTACCCATGCAAGACAACACCCCGGACGCCCTAGCGGCGGAAACCGTCGCGCCGCTATTTGTTCGTCACCCGCTGTGGGAGGACGGCCTGGCCATGATCTCCGGCACTGCCATGGTCGCCTTGGGCATCGCCTTCTATGCCCATGCGGGCTTGTTGACCGGGGGTATGGTTGGCTTGGCATTTTTGATTAAGTACCAGGCCGGCGTGCCGTTTGGCCTGATGTTTTTTCTGCTTAATCTGCCGTTTTATCTGCTCGGTATCTGGCGCATGGGCTGGAGCTTTACCCTGCGCACCGGCTGCGCGGTGGCACTGGTTTCGGTGCTGGCTGAGCTGACGCCGACCTGGGTGTCGTTTAATCACCTGAGCCCGCTGTATGCCTCGGTGTTCGGCGGCTTGGCGATGGGCTTGGGCCTGCTGATGCTGTTCCGTCACCGCGCCAGCCTGGGTGGGGTGAATATTCTTGCGCTGTTTCTGCAAGAGCGTTTTGGCGTGCGCGCAGGTTGGGTGCAGATGGGCGTGGATTTGCTCATCGTGCTGGCCTCGCTATTTGTGATTGCGCCAGAGAAGGTAGGCTTGTCGATTCTGGGCGCGTTGGCGTTGAACCTGGTGTTGGCCATTAACCATCGCTCGGATCGTTACACCGGTGTGAGTTAACCACCGGTATTCCCGCGACGGCTAGACCAATAGCTCTCGCAGCGTTCCGGTTACCTGCCCCTCTGCAATCTCCAAAAAACCCACACTGATCGGCAATTTAAACCGCCGCGGCCCGGCACTGCCGGGGTTGATATACAGCACGCCATGCATCTGCTTTTGCAAGGGCTTATGCGAGTGCCCGGTCACCACCACATCGATACCCGCCGGCAGTTGCTCAGGCACATCGGCCATCTCATGCACCACATAAATACCGATGCCGTCGATGCGCAGCACGGCATGGGTGGGTACGTTGCTGGCCCAGCTGTCGTCGGTGTCGTTATTGCCGCGCACCACCGTTAGCGGAGCCAGGTTGCGTAGGGCTTGAAGAATTTCCGCTTTGCCGATATCGCCGGCATGCACGATACGGTCGCAGCCTTCGAGCGCGGCCAGAGCTTGCGGGCGCAGCAGGCCGTGGGTGTCGGAAATCAGGCCGATTTTCATGGGCAGGGTGTCCCGAGTTAAACGGTTGAAATGAAAAAGCTTATTGGCCAAAGGGTCGTTTTTCGCGGATTTCCATGGCGTTTTCACGACAGTGCATGGCGCCCCTGACAATTGCACTGTCGCTGTCGGAGCAAGCTTGTCATGGTCATTTGTTAGCGTCGGGGTTTCACTCAGGGAGACCCACCATGAAGCTCGCGTCGTCGCTATTTGCCGCTGCATTCGCCCTTGGTTTGGCCGGCCATGCCGCTGCCGCCACCGAACTCAAACATTGGCCAGCGGACGCGGCCAAGCAACTGGAAGCCATGATTGCGGCGAATGCCAATAAGGGCAACTTCGCGGTCTTCGATATGGACAACACCAGCTACCGCTACGATCTCGAAGAATCCCTGCTGCCGTTTATGGAAAACAAGGGCGTGCTGACCCGCGACACGCTAGACCCTTCGCTAAAACTGATCCCCTTCAAAGACACGGCTGAGCACAAGGAAAGCCTGTTCAGCTACTACTACCGCCTGTGTGAAATCGACGACATGGTCTGCTACCCGTGGGTGGCGCAGGTGTTTTCCGGCTTTACCCTCAGCGAGCTAAAAGGCTATGTCGACGAGCTGATGGCCTCTGGCAAACCGGTGCCCAGCACCTACTTCGAAGGCGATGTGGTCAAGACCATCGACGTGCAACCGCCCAAGGTATTTACCGGCCAAGCCGAGCTGTACAACAAGCTGATGGAAAACGGCATCGAGGTGTACGTGATGACCGCCGCCTCGGAAGAGCTGGTGCGTATGGTCGCCTCGGACCCCAAGTACGGCTACAACGTTAAACCGCAAAACGTCATAGGCGTTAGCCTGCTGCTTAAAGACCCCAAGACCGGCGCGCTGACCACCGCGCGTAAACAAATCACTGCCGGTAGCTACGACGCCAAGGCCAATATGGGCCTGGAAGTGACGCCGTACCTGTGGACGCCAGCGACCTGGATGGCCGGCAAGCAGGCGGCGATCCTCACCTATATCGATGAATGGAAAAAACCGGTGCTGGTCGGGGGTGATACGCCGAGCAGTGACGGCTACATGCTGTTCCATAGCGTCGACGTGGCCAAAGGTGGCATTCACCTATGGATCAACCGTAAAGACAAATACATGGGCCAGATCAACGCCATGATGGCCAAGCATGCGGCGGCCCAAGCCAAGGAAGGCTTGCCGGTGACGGCGGATAAGAATTGGGTGGTGGTCAAGCCGGAGGATATTCAGTAGCGGGGTAGAAGAGCCCCTCTCCCCAGCCCTCTCCCGCAAGCGGGCGAGGGGGCCGACCACACCGCGATTAGATTCCCCTCTACCGCTTGCGGGAGAGGGGCTAGGGGAGAGGGGCTTTTGATCTCCCCGCTCTGATAAAAAGCCCCGCACTAGGCGGGGCTTTTTACATGTCACTAACAGCGATTACAGCCCGTCGAGCATGGCCTTGTTACGCACAGCACCTTTATCAGCACTGGTCGCCAACAACGCATAAGCCTTCAATGCGGTGGTCACTTTACGTGGCCGTTTTTCTACCGGCTTCCAACCCTTCTTATCCTGCTCATGACGGCGATGGGAAATCTCTTCATCGCTCACCAGCAAGTTGATGGTGCGGTTGGGGATGTCGATCAGTACTTTGTCGCCGTCGCGCACCAGGCCAATGGCGCCGCCCGCCGCCGCTTCCGGCGAGGCGTGGCCGATGGACAGGCCCGAGGTGCCGCCCGAAAAGCGGCCGTCGGTGAGCAGGGCGCAGGCTTTGCCCAGGCCTTTGGATTTCAGGTACGAGGTCGGGTAAAGCATTTCCTGCATACCCGGGCCGCCTTTCGGGCCTTCGTAGCGAATGATGACGATATCGCCTTCTTTCACTTCATCGGCGAGGATGCCGCGCACGGCGCTGTCCTGGCTTTCGAAGATCTTGGCGTTGCCTTCAAACACATGGATCGACTCATCGACGCCGGCGGTTTTCACCACGCAGCCGTCCAGGGCGATATTGCCGTACAGCACGGCCAGGCCGCCTTCTTTCGAATAGGCGTGTTCGAAGCTACGGATGCAGCCGTTTTCACGGTCGTCGTCGAGGGTTTCCCAACGGGTCGACTGGCTGAACGCGGTCTGGGTCGGGATGCCCGCCGGGCCGGCTTTGAAGAAGTGGTGCACGGCTTCATCGGTGGTCTGGGTGATGTCCCACTTGGCGATGGCTTCGGCCATGGACTTGCTGTGTACGGTCGGCAAGTCGGTGTGCAGCAGGCCGCCACGGGCCAGCGAACCGAGGATGCCGAATACGCCGCCAGCGCGGTGCACATCTTCCATGTGGTACTTCTGAATGTTCGGCGCCACTTTGCACAGTTGCGGCACCACGCGGGAAAGACGGTCGATATCGCGCAGGTCGAAATCGATCTCGGCTTCCTGGGCGGCAGCCAGCAAGTGCAGGATGGTGTTGGTCGAACCGCCCATGGCGATGTCGAGCATCATGGCGTTTTCGAAGGCTTTGAAGTTGGCGATATTGCGCGGCAATACCGACTCGTAGTAGCGCTTGCACAGCTCGACGGCGGTGCGGCCGGCTTGCAGGAACAGCTCTTCGCGGTCGCTGTGGGTGGCCAGGGTCGAACCGTTGCCCGGCAGGGCCAAACCGAGGGCTTCGGTCAGGCAGTTCATCGAGTTGGCGGTGAACATGCCGGAGCACGAGCCGCAGGTAGGGCAGGCGCTGCGCTCGTACTCGGCGACTTTCTCGTCCGAGGCGCTTTCGTCGGCGGCGATGACCATGGCGTCGACCAGGTCCAGGCCATGGCTGGCCAGTTTGGTCTTGCCGGCTTCCATCGGCCCGCCGGAAACGAAGATCACCGGAACGTTCAGGCGCAACGCGGCCATCAGCATGCCGGGGGTGATCTTGTCGCAGTTAGAGATGCACACGATGGCGTCGGCGCAGTGGGCGTTGACCATGTATTCCACTGAGTCGGCGATGATCTCGCGGCTCGGCAGCGAATAGAGCATGCCGTCGTGGCCCATGGCGATGCCGTCATCGACGGCGATGGTGTTGAATTCTTTGGCCACGCCGCCGGCGCGTTCGATTTCGCGGGCGACCAGTTGGCCGAGGTCCTTCAAGTGCACGTGGCCAGGCACGAACTGGGTGAAGGAGTTGGCGATGGCAATGATCGGCTTTTTAAAGTCTTCGTCCTTCATCCCGGTGGCGCGCCACAAAGCGCGAGCGCCGGCCATGTTGCGGCCGTGGGTGGAGGTTTTTGAACGGTAATCAGGCATGACGGTTTCCTGCGGCTAATCAGGTGTCTGTTGATAGGTCTACCGGGAACGACGGCAGTTGGCCGTGCGGTCGGTGTGGGTCGTATTCGAAGCGGGGTTACCGCTCGTACGGCCGGGGCCCAAAAGCCCGCCGGGGATGGTTGGCGAGGAATGGGCCGATTCTACGCCCCCCGCGCCTGCCTAGGAAAGGCTGGCGGTCGCCGGTATGTAGGTTGGGTCGGTCCGCGTGCGGTGGGCCACGCGAAGCCCAACACGCGGTCCAATGTTGGGCTTCCTTCGTCAACCCAACCTACGTGTTATGCGTTCGGCAGAAGGCGGCAGGTCAGGCTCTTGATGTAACGGGTTTCGGCAATGGCCATATGTACCGGGTGGTCCGGGCCTTGGCCGCCGCGTTCGAGCATGAGGATGTTGCGGTCCAGGTGGCGGGCGCTCTGCAGCAAGATGTTCTGCAGATTGTCTTCTTCCAGGTGCATGGAGCACGAGGCACTCACCAGAATGCCGTCCTTGCTGAGCAGGCGCATGGCCATTTCGTTCAGACGGCGGTAGCCGGCTTCACCGTTTTTCATGTCTTTTTTGCGTTTGATAAAGGCCGGTGGATCGCAGACCACCACGTCGAAACGCTCTTCCGAGGACTTCAATTCTTTCAGCGCGGCGAACACATCGCCTTCGATGCAGGTGACTTTCTCGGCCACGCCATTGAGGGTGGCGTTGCGCTCTACGCCGTCGAGGGCGAAAGCCGAGGCGTCGACGCAGAACACTTCACTGGCGCCAAACGCGGCGGCCTGCACGCCCCAGCCGCCGATGTAGCTGAACAAGTCGAGCACACGCTTGCCTTTGACATAGGGCGCCAGGCGCGCGCGGTTCATGCGGTGGTCGTAGAACCAGCCGGTCTTCTGGCCTTCAATTACCGGCGCTTCAAACTTCACGCCGTTTTCTTCCAGGGCCACCCATTCCGGCACCACACCGAACGGGGTTTCCACATAGCGCGGCAGACCTTCGGCATCGCGGGCGGCGGAGTCGTTTTTGAACAGCACACCGCGCGGTTGCAGCACTTGCACCAGGGCAGCGAGCACGTCGTCCTTGTGGCGTTCCATGGTTGGCGAGGTGATCTGCACCACGAGAATGTCGAAGAAACGGTCGACTACCAGGCCCGGTAGCAGGTCGGAGTCGCCATACACCAGGCGATAGCACGGCTGCTCAAACAGGGTTTCACGCAGCGACAAGGCGACTTTGATGCGGTGCACCAGCAGGGATTTATCCAGGCTGTATTTAGTGTCGCGCGAGAGCAGGCGGGCGCAGATCAGGTTGTTTGGGCTGATGCCAACAACACCTAGCGGTTTGCCGCCAGCGGCTTCAAGAATAGCTTGGTCACCGGCCTGGAAGCCCGAGAGCGGGGTGGCGGCGACGTCGATTTCGTTGCTGTAAACCCACAGATGTCCGGCGCGCAGGCGGCGATCGGCGTTGGCTTTAAGGCGCAGGCTGGGCAGGGACATGGGGTCACTCTCCGAAAAAAGAGCGGGAGTATAGCGTAGGTTGGGTTGAGCCGAAGACGCAGCCCAACATTCCAAACAAGGAACTTGGAGCGCGCCGTTGTTGGGCTTCGCCTATGGCTCAACCCAACCTACGAGATCACCGGTTGCAGGAATCGAGGCTGAAGCGTCGAAACCTTTGCTGTTTCAATCAGCTTTTTGTTGAACGCCGGAATGTCATCCGGTTTGCGGCTGCTGATAAAGGTGCCGTCTTGCACCACTTCTTCATCCACCCATTTGCCACCAGCATTGGTGATGTCGTCTTTCAGCGAGCTCCAACTGGTGATGGTGCGGCCTTTCACCAGCCCGGCAGAAATCAGCAGCCAGGCGCCGTGGCAAATCACCGCAATCGGCGTTTCGTTCTGCGCCGCTTGCACCACTAGGCTCTGTGCTCCGGGAATGCTGCGAATGGTGTCGGCGTTCATCACGCCGCCGGGCAGTACCAACGCGTCGTAATCGCCAATATGCGCGGTCTCAAAAGTCTTACTCACGGTAAAGCTGTCGCCCGGTTTGTCGTGATGCCAGCCTTTTACCTGGCCGGTGTTGGCGGAGAGGATATCCACCGCTGCGCCGAGTGCTTCCAACGCGTCTTTAGGGCCGGTCAGTTCTATTTGTTCGAAGCCGTCGGTTACCAGCAGGGCGATGCGTTTGCCGTTCAGGGATGTGCTCATTTCGGGCTCCTTAAGTAGTGAGGTCTTAAGTTCCGAGGCCTGGGCGCGGGGGAAAGTTCAGGCTGTCTGTGCTCAGACGAATGGTTGTAGGGCGGCTTGCCGCGAATTTATTGAGGTCTTTCCGTCTGTCGGGGATTTCCTGCAATCCGGAGGGTTACGGCGCTTAACGGGGCGCGTAGACTGTGGCTTCCGTCACGTTAACCACCCCGTGCACTCATGGCCCCAGAACTTACCGCCGAACAAATTCAGAAAGTCCTGCAAGGCATCAGCGTGCCGCCGCAGCCTCAGATCATGGTCGACCTGCAAATGGAGCAGGTGATGCCGTTTCCGGATCTGAAGAATATCGCCAAGCTAATCAGCCAAGACCCCGGCCTGTCCGGTGCATTGCTGAAAATCGTCAACTCGCCGTTTTTTGGGCTGTCCAACCGTATCGCCTCGATCCAGCAGGCAGTCAATCTGCTGGGCTCTAACACGGTGATCAACCTGATCAACGCGCAGTCGATCAAGGGCGAAATGAGCGATGAGGCCATCGTCACCCTTAATCGTTTCTGGGACTCCGCGCAGGACGTGGCCATGACCTGCCTGACGCTGGCCAAGCGCATCGGCTACCAGTCGGCCGACGAGGCGTACACCCTGGGTCTGTTCCACAACTGCGGCATTCCGCTGATGATCAAGCGCTTCCCGGACTACATGACCGTGCTGGAAGAGGCCTATGCCAGTGCTACCGGCGAGCGGCGCGTGGTGGATACGGAAAACCGCGTGCTGAACACCAACCACGCGGTGGTGGGTTATTTCACCGCCAAGTCGTGGAATCTGCCGCTGCACCTGTGTGAGGCCATCGCTAACCACCACAATGCATTGTCGATTTTTACCGACGACTCGGTGCGCGATGCTCAGCTGAAAACCCTTCTGGCGATTCTGAAGATGTCCGAGCACATCTGCGAAAGCCATCGCGTACTGGGTAACCAGACCGACGACTTCGAATGGCAAAGCATCGAACAGCTGGTGCTGGAATATGTGGGCTTGTCGGAATACGACTTCCAAACCGTGAAAGAAAGCATCCGCGATCTAAGCATGCATTGATCTGCGATCGCTGGGCTTGCAGCCCACGGCCGCCATTCTGCTAAGGTGCCCACCTGTCCTTTTGCCGTGCCGTGCGCCATGCCTGAACTCCCCGAAGTAGAAACCACTCGACGCGGCATTGCGCCGTACCTGGAAGGCCAGCGGGTTAGCCGCGTGATTGTGCGTGAGCACCGTTTGCGTTGGCCGATTCCTGAAGACCTTGATGTGCGTTTGTCTGGCCAGCGCATTGAAAGCGTGACCCGGCGCGCCAAGTACCTGCTGCTGACGGCCGAGGCGGGCACGCTGATTAGTCACCTGGGCATGTCCGGTAACCTGCGGCTGGTGCCGATTGATACGCCGGTGGCCAAGCATGAGCATGTGGATATTGAGTTGGAATCGGGGCTGGCGCTGCGCTACACCGACCCTCGGCGCTTCGGTGCCATGCTCTGGAGCGCCGAGCCGTTGCTGCATGAGCTACTGGTGAAGCTGGGGCCTGAGCCGTTGACCGAGCTGTTTGATGGCGACCGATTGTTCAAACTCTCGCGCGGTAAAACCATGGCGGTAAAACCGTTCATCATGGATAACGCCGTGGTGGTGGGGGTCGGCAATATCTACGCTACCGAAGCGTTATTTGCGGCAGGTATCGACCCTCGTCGCGAGGCCGGGTCCATTTCGCGGGCGCGGTATTTGGAGCTGTCGCTGCAGATCAAACGCATCCTTGCGCACGCCATCGAACGTGGCGGTACGACGTTGCGTGACTTCGTCGGTGGCGATGGCCAGCCGGGTTATTTCCAGCAGGAGCTGTTTGCTTATGGGCGCGGCGGGGAGTTCTGCAAAACCTGCGGTAGTACCCTGCGCGAGGTGAAACTGGGTCAGCGTGCCAGCGTGTATTGCCCTCGGTGTCAGCGCTGATACAGCGGCGCTCTTCACCTTGAAGGCCCGGCAAAAAAACCGTGGTGTTTGCAGGGCGTGTGTAAGCGCACAGTTACGCGCGGTTTTTTCCTCGCCAATCGCCCTGCAAAACCCGCAGAATGCGTTCTCCAGCGATTGACGGCCGTCACGCTGACAATTTCCGGAGCGCTGTTATAGTTACAGCCACCGCACTTTGAATCGATGAAGGACCGCACCCATGAACCTGTTTCGCTCAACCGCTGTCGTCCTGGCGCTGACCACTGGCCTCCTGGCACTGCCGGTAATGGCGGGCGGGAATACCACCAACCAGAGCGGCGACCCTGGCTACGACCTTCAAGCACCACCTGCCTACGCCATGGTCGGTGACTTGGTTATCGCTCGCCCGCTGCTGATTGCCGCCACTATCATTGGCGCAGGCGTGTTTGTTATCAGCCTGCCGTTTACTGCCGCTGGCGGTAACGTCGGTGAAGCCGGCAAAGCGCTGGTAGTTGACCCCGGTAAAGAAGCCTTTGTACGTTGCCTGGGCTGCACCGAAAGCGGTTACAAGCGTGCTCAGCAACAATGATTTAACGCCTCGGCGAAGACAAAAAAGCCGGTCCAAGTGACCGGCTTTTTTCTGCCTGCGATTCAGGGCTTGCCGGAGGAAAGCTTGGCCTGGCCAATTCCGCGCGGATCGCTCGCCGCCTCGACATGGGCGCTGTCTTTATTCCACTGCAACACCTGCTGGTTGCCATACGGCCGCGCCACAGGCTTGACCTGATAGCCGCGCCCCTGCAACGCCCCGAGCTCGGCAGCAGTAAAGGCATTCGGCTCGTACTCCACTACATCGGGCAAGTATTGGTGATGGTAGCGCGGCGCCGCCGGCCAGCTCGCCACCGGCTGCCCGTCGAGGTATTGCAGCATCGCCAACAACACCATGCTGGGGATGCGGCTGCCGCCTGGTGTGCCAAAGGCGCTAAATTGCGTCGGGCTTTCGATAAAGCTTGGGCTCATGCTCGACAGTGGTCGTTTACCGGCAGCAATAGCATTCGCCTGGCTGCCGCTTAGGCCATAGGCATTGGCGCCCTGAACATTGGCGGCGAAATCATCCATCTCATCGTTGAGCAACACACCCGTGCCCGGCGGGGTAAAGGCGGCGCCAAAGGGCAAGTTCACCGACAGCGTGGCAGACACCGCATTGCCGGCCTCATCCAGCACCACAAAGTGGGTGGTGTGATTGCCCTCTTTCCACGCCGGCGACGGTGGCAGGCTGCTGCTTGGAGTGGCTTTCTGCGGGTCGATGCCACTGGCCAGTTGCTTGAGGTAGTTGGCGTCGAGCAATTGCGCGATGGGGTTAGCAACAAAGTCCGGGTCGCCGAGCAAGCCACGATCCCGATAAGCGCGGCGCAGCACTTCAATGACGTAATGGGCACGCTGCAGTTTGTCCGCTTCGCGCCAGGGCAGTTGCTGCAGCATGGTCAGGCTTTGCGCCACGGCGATGCCACCAGCCGAGGGCGGCGGCGCGCTGATCAGTTCACGGCCATCAGACAGCGAATAACGTAAGGGTTGGCGCTCGACCACGTGGTACTGCTCAAGGTCTTTCAGGGTCCAGATACCGCCAGCGGCGCGTACGCCATCTACCAGCTTTTGCGCGGTTTCGCCGCTATAGAAGCCTGGCTTACCGTAGCGCCCCAGGCGTTCGAGGGTGTCGGCCAGATCGTGCTGGCGCAGCAGGCTGAGTTCTTTGGGAATCTCGCCTTTGTCATCGAGAAACAAGCGCGCGGTTTCCGGGTTATCGCGCATCGCCGACAAACGCCATAACGCCCGCTCGCGGTACACCGGGTCGATGGAGACGCCATCACGGGCCAGGCGAATGGCCGGGCCCAGGGAATCAATCAGCGGCAACTTGCCATATTTACGCGCCAGCGCTACCAACGCAGCAGGCAGCCCTGGGATGGCCGCTGCCAGCGCGCCGTCCAGCGACAACCCGGCCTGTACCTTGCCGTCGCGCTTGTACATATCGGCATGTGCCGCCAGGGGCGCACGTTCGCGGGCGTCGAGAAAACGGTAAGTCGGTTGTTCGCCCGCCTGACGCAGCAGAAAGAAACCGCCACCACCAAGCCCCGAGCTATATGGCTCGACCACCGCCAGCGCAGCGCTGACGGCAATAGCCGCGTCAAAGGCATTGCCGCCGGCGGCTAGAGTTTCCAGGCCGGCGATGGTAGCAGCGGGGTGGGCGCTGGCGATGGCGGCCTGTTTCGGCGCCTGTGCGGCAGCAGCGGTAAACGCAACAAGGAGCAGCAAGGCAGCCAATAGCGCCTTGCCTGGGTGGCTGCCACGCATCCGGCAGCCCATGGGCTTAGGCCTTGCCAGTGAGGATCAGATACTTGTTCATCAGCTCATCCTTGCTTTCGACATTGGCTTCGTCGAGGGGGATGCAATCGACCGGGCACACCTGCTGGCACTGCGGCTCGTTGTAGTGGCCGACGCATTCGGTGCACAGGTTGGGGTCGATAACGTAGATTTCTTCACCCTGCGAAATAGCGGCGTTAGGGCACTCGGGCTCGCAAACGTCGCAGTTGATGCAGTCGTCGGTGATGATTAAAGACATGAAACACAACTCCTGCCGAGGCGGATGACCACGGCATGTTCAGACAGCGGAAGCGCAAATTGTGCCGGATTGTCGGAGAGGGCGCCAATCGGGTGTGCGGCTGGGCCTTGATGCTATTGGTGAACGTAGGTTGGGTTGAGCGTAGCGAAGCCCAACAGCCCGGCCAAGGGCCGGCGCGTATTGGTCCGCGTTGGGCTTCGCCTGCGGCTCACCGAACGCGGACCGACCCAACCTACTTCTTAAAGCGTTCGAGCAAGGCATCGGCAACGGCCGGGTGCACAAACTTGCTGATGTCTCCGCCCAGATTGGCGATTTCGCGTACCAGGGTGGAGGAGATAAACGAGTACTTTTCGGACGGGGTGAGGAACAGGCTTTCCACGTCAGGCACCAATATGCGGTTCATATTGGCCAGCTGAAATTCATATTCGAAGTCGGACACCGCACGCAGACCGCGCAGGAAGATATTGGCGCCCTGCTCTTTGGCGAAATGCGCCAGCAGGGTGGAGAAACCGACCACTTCCACGTTGGGCAAGTGTTTGGTCACTTCACGGGCCAGTTCCACGCGCTGTTCGAGTGGGAACAACGGGTTTTTCTTCGGGCTGGCCGCGACGGCTATGACCACTTGATCGAACAGGCGCGAGGCGCGTTCAACGAGATCACCGTGACCCTTGGTGATGGGGTCAAAGGTACCTGGGTACAACACTCGATTCATCGTGACGTCCTGGCACAGGCCATAGGGGAGTCGGATGGTAGCGCAGCAGCCCCCCTGGGCCAAGCCATGGGCGCTGCCGAACGTAGGAATAGTCCGGCAGCGCCTAGTGTCACGCGGTTTTCAGGCGCTCGGCCAATTGGCTGGCCAACTGCGCAGTGAGGCCATACACCGATAATTGCGGGTTGGCGCCAATGCTGGTGGGGAACAGCGAGCCATCATGAATCGACAGATTGCTCAGTTGGTGATGGCGGCCGAGGCTGTCGGTTACCGCCTGCGTCGGGTCTTCACCCATGGCACAGCCGCCCATCACGTGGGCGCTGCCCAGGCGCGTGCGGTAGATCTCCATACTCAGGCTGTCGATCAAGCTTTTCGCTTCGCCTAGGGTTTTCACGTAATCGGCGTCGGCGTGCAGCGGCAATACGCTTTTGGCCCCAGCCGCGAACTGAATTTCAGCCATGGTGTGGAACGCGCGGCGAATGCCGTCCCAGGTGTAATCGGTCATCTGGTAGTCGAGCACCGGGCTGCCGTCACTGCGCAGTTCCACTATGCCTTCGGCGCTGTCGGGGTGAAAACCGTCGCGCAGCAGGGCGAGCATGGCGTTGGTATGCGGCAGTTGTTCCATGCGCATGGCGTTGTCCACACCAAAACGGCCGAGCAAGGTGGCAGTGAGTGAAGGCTGCATGGGCGGTACTTCGAGTTTGTACGACATGCGCCCAGTGGTGCCGTCGTCCCATTGAAAGTGGTCGGAGTAGATCGACTGCGGCGCGCCGTAAAACGGGTTGATCACCTGCTCGAACTGCGCGGCAGAGAAGTTTACCAAGTGAATAAAGGTGCGCTTGCCGGTGCGCTGGTGCGGGTCCGGCGCTTTGGAGCGCATCAGAATGGCCGGCGTATTAATGCCGCCACCGGACAGGATGTAGTGCTTGGCTTTCACCGTAATGGTGCGGCCGGTAGGCGCCACGCAGCGTTCATCCATGGCCTGGCACTGAATGCCGGTGACCTTATCGCCCTCAATCAGCAGCTTATCGGCGCGGGCTAAATACAGCAGCTCACCGCCTTTCTCCAGGGTCGCGGGAATGGTCGTTACCAGCATCGACTGCTTGGCGTTGGTCGGGCAGCCCATGCCGCAGTAGCCTAAGTTCCAGCAGCCGAGCACGTTACGGGGGATGACTTTCCAGTGATAGCCGAGCTTGTCGCAGCCGGTACGGATTACATCGTTGTTGGCGTTGGGCGGCATGATCCACTGCGCCACGCTTAGCCGACGTTCCATTTTCTCGAACCACGGCGCCATCTCCGCCACGCTATGGCCTTTGACGTTATGTTCCTTGGCCCAGTGTTCGAGGGTCGGTTCTGGCGTGCGAAAGCTCGACGTCCAATTCACCAGCGTGGTGCCGCCCACGGCGCGCCCTTGCATGATGGTAATGGCGCCGTCCTTGCTCATCCGGCCGATGCCTTCCTGGTACAGGCTGGGGTACGCCTCGGCCTCCTGCATCTTGAAGTCGCTGCTGGTTTTCAGTGGGCCTTCTTCGATCAGCAGCACTTTGAAACCGGCCGCGCTAAGGATTTCCGCCGTGGTACCGCCGCCCGCGCCAGTGCCGACAATGGCGACATCGGCTTCCAGGGTCAGGTCGTTTTCCAGGCGTGAGCCGTTGTAGGTTTTCCAGCCGCGGGCTAGGCCGTCGGCAAACAGATCAGGTACGGGCATTCGGGCGATCTCGGCTTAATTCTTATTAGTAGAGGTGCAGCAACGCGTGGCGCTCAGACCTTGGGCGGGCCGGGGTAGCCGCAGTGCGCCCAGGATTCCGGGCGGCCATACCAGGACATCATCACCAATTGCAGCACCGAGGCATGGCCCATGCGCAGCAGGCTGAGCGAGCTGTTCTGCCAGCGCTCGAGGAAGTGGCTGATGTCTTCGTTGGAGGCATTCTCCCAACTGCCCCAAACGCCCGTGAGCGGGCCACGGGTGACGGCCATGGCCAGCACGTCAAAGAGCTGCACCGTGAGCTTGAGCAGCTCGGGCGACAGGTGATTGAGGCTGTAGTCGAGGTTTTGCAGGGTGCCGCTGATGGCCTGCTGCATATTTTCCGGTTTCACCGCGCCGGCGAGCATCACTGGAATCACCGCCTTGAGAAAGGGCAGGTCGCTGTCACGCACAATGGCGAACCCGCTGGCTGGCGAGCTGGCTGAACAACCACTGAGGCTGGCGGTAAGCCCAGCGGTGGCGAGAAAGGCCGAGCCCATCAAGCCGACTTTAAGCAGGCCGCGCCGGGAGAGGCCGGGGGCGTCGATTATTGAGTCATTCATTATTGTTTTTTGACCTCATCACACGGCCTGGACGGGCTCTATCGGCCCGTTGCAGGTTCAGACTGGGTTTAGCGCAGGAACAGTTTCAGCACCAGTTTCTGCAAGGCTTTGCCATACGGCGGGTAGATCACTTTCGAGGCGTTAAAGCGCTGTTTGATAAACACGCCCTTGGCCTTGCTGAAGGTCAGAAAGCCCTCGTGGCCGTGGTAATGGCCCATGCCCGAAGCGCCGACGCCGCCAAAGGGCATATCGTCCTGCGCCACATGCAGCAGGGTGTCGTTCAGGCAGACGCCGCCGGCATGGGTTTCATGCAGCACACGTTTCTGCTCGGCCTTGTTGTAGCCGAAGTAATACAGCGCCAGCGGCCGTGGCCGGTCGTTGATATAGGCGAAGGCATCTTCCAGGCGCTCGTACGGCACGATGGGCAGCAGCGGGCCGAAGATTTCGTCCTGCATCAGCTTCATATCGTCGCTCACGTTTAGCACCACGGTTTGCGCCAGGCGCCGGCCTTGGCTTTCCGGGAACAGCGGCACCAACTTGGCGCCTTTGCTTTCGGCGTCGCTCAGCAGGCCTTTAAGACGCTGCAATTGGCGCTCGTTGATCACGGCGGTGTAGTCGGGGTTGTCTTTCAGGGTTGGGTAGAAGCCTTGCACGGTCTTGCGGTAGGCCTCGACAAAGCCGTCCACACGATCTTTGGGCACCAGCACATAGTCCGGCGCCACACAGGTTTGCCCGGCATTCATGGTTTTGCCGAACGCGATACGTTCGGCAGCGTCGCTAAGCGGTACATCGTGGGAAACAATGGCCGGCGATTTGCCGCCCAGTTCTAGCGTCACCGGCACCAGGTTCTCTGCCGCTGCACGCATGACATGGCGGCCGATGCTGGTGGCACCGGTAAACAGCAGATGGTCGAACGGCAGTTTGGAGAACGCCATGCCCACTTCGGCCTCGCCCAGCACCACGGCGACTAAATCTTCGGGAAAGATGCGCGCGAGCAAGTCTTTGATCAGTTGCGAGGTGACGGGCGTTGATTCGCTCATCTTGATCATGACCCGGTTGCCGGCGGCCAGTGCGCCCACCAGCGGGCCGATGGCCAGAAACAGCGGGTAGTTCCACGGCACGATCACGCCGATCACGCCCAGCGGCTGGTAAATCACCTTGGCGCTGGCCGGTTGGAAGGCCGGGCCTACAGAGCGGCGCGACGGCTTCATCCACTTTTTGATGCGTTTGGTGGCGTAGTGAATGCCGTGCACGCTAGGCATCACTTCGGCCAGTAAGGTTTCTTCGGCGGCGCGGTTACTGAAGTCTTGGGAGATGGCCTGCACCAGGGTGTCTTTCTCCTTTAGCAGCAGGTCGCACAGGCTGTTGAGCCATTGAATGCGCTGCGTAGCTTCCGGCATCGGGTTGGCGCGAAAGGCTTGGCGCTGAGCGGCGAGCAGTTCGTCGAGCTGGGAAATTTGCTCTTGGTTTTGTTGTAGGTAAGCAATGTCGGCGACCATCGGAAGGCTCCTGGGCAGTCCAGTTAAGGGAACCCGGAGCCACGAAATAGTCGGTTCTGGGTTGCGCAAAACAGCGTGCTGGATTTTTAGAGCAATTACTCTAATGTGTCAAATAGGATGCCGACAAGGCGCCATAGATGCACCCCAACGAAAAGTTAGGGTGCTAGGTTTCTGTGGTGTTGGGTAACAATGTGCGCGCTTGTGCGTGTACCTTTGGCGCAAGAGGGGAGCTGAGCCTGGCGCTGAGAACAGCTCTAGAACGCAGCTGCTAGAGAATTTGTGTGTGAGGTACGAGCGCCATGGCCGCGCCAATGAAAACCCGCGAGCGCATCATCCAAGCCAGCCTGGAGCTGTTTAACCTTCAGGGCGAACGCAATGTGACCACCAACCACATTGCCGCGCACTTGGTGATTTCGCCGGGCAATTTGTATTACTACTTCCGCAATAAGCAGGCGATCATCGCCGAGTTGTTTAGTCAGTACGAACAGCAAGTCGATACCTTTCTGCGCCCACCAGAAGGGCGCGCCATGACGGTGGAAGACAAAACTTTCTACCTCGAAGCCCTGCTTGCCGCCATGTGGCACTACCGTTTTTTGCACCGCGACCTTGAGCATTTGCTGGAAACCGACACCAGCCTTGCGGCGCAATACCAGCAGTTTTCTCTGCGCTCGATGGGCCGTGCCAAATCGATTTACCAAGGCTTTGTTGATGCCGGCATTCTGGTGATGGGGGAGCGGCAGATTGAAGCCCTGACCCTCAATGCCTGGATCATCATGACCTCCTGGGTGCGTTTTCTCTGCACCTCACGTGGCGACATGGGTGACCTCAGCGAAGAGATGCTGCGCCGCGGCATCTACCAGGTGCTGGCGCTGGAAGGCGGTTATATCGCCCCACAAGCGCGCGAGGCGGTAGACGCCTTGCAACAGCGCCTGTTCGTGCCCCTCGACGGCGTGGTGTAGGCGCTAGTTAAGCGCCGCCAACCACTGCGGAATACGCCGCTCAAGGTAGTACTCAGGCCGGCGTAGCGTGCCGTGAACAAAACCGACATGACCGCCATGGGCGTGCAGTTCGAACTGCACGCAGCTCGCCAGTTCGTCTTGTTCCGGCAGGCTGTGGGGAAATACAAAAGGGTCGTCCGCCGACTGGATCATCAGCGTTGGCGTCTGAATGCGGCCAAGGAAATAGCGACTCGATGAGCGCTTGTAGTAGTCGTCGGCATCGGCAAAACCATGCAACGGCGCCGTCACCCGGCCATCAAAATCCCAGAACGTGCGCATGTTGGTCAGCGGGCCGAGCTTTTCCAGAATCGACAAGCGATCAGCCTGGCCCTTGTGGGCGAACAGGCGCTGTTTGTCTTTTACGTAGGCGAGCATCTCGCGCATAAAGTGCGCCTGATACACCTTGGAAAAGCCCATGCCGATGCGGTCGGCGCACTGGTCCAGGCGAAAGGGCACCGACACTGCCACCGCGCCTTGCAACTGGCTATCGGCGCCGCTTTCCCCCAGGTACTTAAGCAACACGTTGCCACCCAACGAATAGCCAACGGCATACAGCGGTGCCATCGGCCGCTTGGCGCGCAGGTGGCGGATGGTTTCGGCGAGGTCTTCGCTGGCGCCGGAGTGATAGCCGCGCGGCAGCAAATTGGGTTCGCCGGAGCAGCCGCGCCAGTTCAACGCCACGCTGGCCCAGCCTTGGGCCGCCAGGTTCTGCTGCACGCCCAGTACATACAGCGAGCTCGAGGAGCCGGTGAGACCGTGCAACACCAGCACCAACGGCGCCTCGGCCGCGTGTGGGCCGTGCCAGTCCAGATCAAGAAAATCACCGTCCTCCAGCCACAGGCGCTCGCGCTGACGTTCGAGCTTGGGCGGCTTGCGACAGAGTGCGTTCCACAGGGTTTGCAGGTGCGGATTGGGCAACCACCAGGCGGGGGTGAAGGTACTCATCGATCAGTCACTTGATGGGGGAATGCAGGGTGGTTCGATAGTGCCATGAGCTCCTTTCTGCGTGTTAGGCGCTGGCGGTAGGAATTGAGGTGGGAAGTTTAAGCCGCATCCTATGAGAGGCCGCGGCCGCCGGTTGGTAGGGTTCGCCCTTACCTTTACATGGCCAAGCGCCAAGGAGCGGACGATGATCTTTTTTCTTAGCGGGGTAATCGCGTTGATTGCCGTGGTGATGGCGTTGGCGGTTTGTCGCTATGGGCTGGATATTCGGATTTTTGTCGGGCGTTCACAGTGCTACATCGTGCAGTTGCTACCGTGAAGCCCGACACCCTCAGACGTTGCGTTGCCACAGTGCGTAGTACACCTGCCCAGCCTTTTGTTCCCGGTGCAGTCGCCAGTTTGCCGGCATACCTAAGCTCGACGGCGGGTTTTCGCTTTCGGTGTAAACCCAGGCTTCATCTGCCAGCCAGCCTTTTTCCTCCAGCAGAGTACAGGCCGGTTGCAGCATGTTTTGGCTGAAGGGTGGGTCGAGGAATACCAGGTCGAACGGCGTGGCGCTCTGGGTTTCCAGGTAGCGCAGCGAATCGGTTTGCAGCAGTTGGCCGGTGGCGCATTTCAGCGTGTCGAGGGTCTGGCGCAGGCTGGCGATGGCTGCGCCATTGACATCCAGCGCCAGAGCCTGGCTGGCACCACGCGACAGGGCTTCCAAGTAGAGCGCGCCACTACCGGCAAACAAATCCAATACCCGCGCGCCCTGAACATAGGGCGACAGCCAGTTAAACAGGGTTTCCCGCACGCGGTTCGGCGTAGGCCGCAGGCCGTGGGCCATGGGAAAGCTGAATTGGCGGCTGCGCCATTCGCCGGCAATGATGCGCAGCTGGCCTTGGCCGCCATGGGCGGGGGCGTTGCCTGGTTTTACGGGACGGGCCATTAATGCTCCGGAACGCCAAGCGCGGGCTCGGCAGGGTGATCGGTGGGAGGCGGCAAGGGTTTTTGCGGCACGGTCGGGCCAGCGGTAACGATGACCAACGCATCGGCATTCAGGTGCTTGGCCATGGCGGTTTTGACGGTGCTGACGTCGAGCGCCTGGACCTGCTGCATAAAGTCTTCCAGGTAGCTTAGCGACAGATCGTAGAAACCAATGGCGCCAAGTTGCGCAACTATATCGCCATTGCTGGCGGTGGACAGCGGAAAGCTCCCCGCCAGTTCACGCTTAGCGTCATCCACTTCTTTCTGCGTCGGGCCGCTGGCGAGGTAGTCGCGCAGAATGTCTTGCACCAGTTTCAACGCGCCTTCGCTTTGTTCGGCACGAGTTTGCAGGCTGATCATAAAAGGCCCGCGTGCCTGCATGGCGGTGAAGCCGGAGGAGATGCCGTAGGTCAGGCCGCGCTTTTCGCGCACTTGGTCCATCAAGCGCGTACCGAAACCGCCGCCACCGAGAATCTGATTGCCGAGAAATAGCGCGGCATAGTCAGGGTCGGCGCGGTCGATGCCTAGCTGGGAAATTAGCAGGGTGGTTTGCTTGGACGGGAACTCGATATGGGTCAGCCCGGCTTTTGGCTCTTGCGGCGCAACGGTCTTGGCCAGCGCCGGGCCTTTGGGCAGTGCGGCGGACACCTGGGCGACCATCGCCTCAGCCTCGGCACGCGACAGGTCACCGACCAAGGCAATTACCGCATTGCCCGCCGCGTAAGCTTTTTGATGGAACGCCTGCATCTGCGCGATGGTGATGCCGGGAATTGACTTGGCATCGCCGTCACTGGAGTGCGCATACGGGTGCTCGCCATACAGGCGCTTAAACAATTCCAGGCCGGCCAGGCGACCCGGGTTCTGCTTCTGGTACTCAAAGCCAGCCAGCACTTGGTTTTTGATGCGTACCAGCGAGTCGGCGGGGAAGGTCGGTTTGCCCAGTACCTCGGCGAACAATTTCAGCGCCGGTTCGCGCTTATCGGCGGCGGTCAGGCTGCGTAGGCTGGCCACGCCCATGTCGCGGTATGCGCCGTTGCCAAAGTTGGCGCCCAGGTCTTCAAAGCCGGCGGCAATTGCACTGACATCTTTGCCGGCCACGCCCTCGTTGAGCATGGCGTTGGTCATCATCGCCAGGCCGTGAATGTCACCATCCTGGCTGCTGCCAGCGGCGAAGGTCAGGCGCAGGTCGAACATCGGCAATTGATGGGCTTCGACAAACAGCACCTTGGCGCCCTCGGCGGTCTGCCAGGTTTGGATATTGATCTCGCGGCGGCTTGGCGTCTGGCCCTCAAGGGCGGCGAGCGACTCTAAATGATCGGGTGCTTGGCTGGCCGCGGCAGGGGCGACGGCAGCGGCAGGTTCAGTGGGGGCCTGGGCCGGGCGGCTGACAAAAAATACCAGCACCGCCAGCAGTACCAATAGGCTAAGGCCGAGGAGGCCGTAGCGCAGACCGTTGCGCTCACTCATGGGTTTTTTCCTTTGGCAGTACTTCGGCAACGCTGAGGCGCTCACGGGTGAAATAGGTGCGGGCAGCTTGCTGAATATCGTCTGGCGTGACCGCCTCGATGGCGGCGAGGTCGGTGTCCATCAATTTCCACGACAGGCCAACACTTTCCAGCTGGCCGATGGTGCTGGCCTGGCTGCTGATGGAGTCACGCTCGTACACCAGGCCAGCAATCACCTGGGCGCGCACGCGTTGCAGTTCAGCGGCCGTCGGTGCAGTGGTTTTCAACGCTTCCAACTGGCGCCATAGACCGGCCTCGGCCTGGGCCAAGGTTTTGCCGGTTTGCACGTTAGGCGTGGCGGAGAGCATAAACAGGCTGTCGCCACGGTTGTAAGCGTCGTAGCTGGCGGAGGCGCCGGACACTAACTCCTCACCGCGCTCCAGCTGGGTCGGCAGGCGCGCGCTGTAGCCGCCGTCCAGCAGGGCAGAAATCAGCCGCAGGGCGTGGACGTCGCGTGGGTTTTCGGCAGTGGCCAAGCTCGGCACGTTAAAGCCCATCATCAAACTGGGTAGCTGAGTTTGCAGGTACAGGCGTATGCGTCGCTCGCCGGGCTCAGCCAACTCCAAGGGGGCTTTGGCCGCGGGAATGGCGCGGTTGGGGATCGGTGCGAAATAGCGCTCGGCCAGCGTTTTCACTTCGGCGACGGTGACATCGCCGACCACCACCAGCGTGGCGTTATTGGGCGTGTACCAGGTTTCGTACCAGTGGCGCAGTTCTTCCACGCTCATCCGCTGTAGGTCGGCCATCCAGCCAATGGTCGGCGTACCGTAGCCGCTGCCGGGGTAGGCCATGGCCTTGAAGCGTTCATAGGCCAGCGAACTTGGTTTGTCATCGGTGCGCATGCGGCGCTCTTCCTTGATGACTTCAATTTCACTGCGAAATTCTTCCGGTGGCAGGCGCAGGCTGGCCATGCGGTCGGCTTCCAGCTCAAAGGCGACCGGCAGACGATCCCGCGCCAGTACCTGGTAGTAGGCGGTGTAGTCGTCACTGGTAAAGGCGTTTTCTTCGGCGCCTAGTTCGCGCAGCACCAGGGAGGCTTCGCCCGGCTTCATCTTCGCGCTGCCTTTGAACATCATGTGCTCGAGGGCGTGGGAAAGGCCGGTCTGGCCGGGTGTTTCGTAACTGGAGCCGACCTTGTACCAGACCTGGGAAACCACCACTGGTGCGCGGTGATCTTCACGCACCACAACCTTAAGGCCGTTGGCGAGGGTGAATTCCTGAGTAGGTTGGGTATCGGCAGCAAGAGCGGACAGCGGCAGGCAAAGGGCCGCAAGCAGCAGCGAGGTGGCGCTGCGGGCAAGCATTTTCATGAAGTGAATGACCTGTCGAGAGGGCCCGCTTGGTGGCGCGGAGGTGCTAGGATACTCATCCATTTTATTGGCGGCCACGGCTGTTGGGTTTTTACCCTGTTGGCGCGTCGCACCCTTGAGATAGCCCCTCTCCATGTTTGGTTCCAAAGACGACAATAAGACCCCAGCCGCTGCTGAGGCGAACACACCGGAAGCGTCCGGCGAGAAAACCGGCGAGAAAAAAAGCCTGTTTGGTTGGTTGCGTAAGAAGCCTCAGGAGCCTGTACCGGCTCCCTTAGCTGATATCGCTACGCCGTCCGAACCGGAGCCTGCCGCGCCATCGGCAATTGCCGACACACCTGTGGCCGATGTGCCAGCGCCAGCGCAAGAGCCGCAGCCGGTTGCAGTGGTTGAGCCGATGGCGCTTGAGCCCGTTGCAGAGCCGATGCCCGAGCCAGAACTGGCGCAGGTTGAAGTGCCACACGCTCCTGCTGTTCCTGTTCCTGTTCCTGTCCCTGCTCCAGCTCCAGCTCCAGCGCCTGAGCTGCCTGCTGTCGTTGCGCCTGTGGTTGTGGCCACGTCTGAAAGCAAAGCCGGTTTCTTCGCCCGCCTGAAACAAGGTCTGTCGAAAACCAGCGCCAGCCTCGGCGAAGGCATGGCCAGCCTGTTCCTGGGCAAAAAGGCCATTGACGATGACCTGCTCGATGAAATTGAAACCCGCCTGCTCACCGCTGACGTCGGCGTCGAGGCGACCACCGCGATCATCCAAAGCCTGACGCAAAAGGTCGCGCGCAAACAGTTGGTCGACAGCGGCGCGCTATACAAGGCGTTGCAAGAAGAACTCGCCTCGCTGCTCAAGCCGGTTGAGCAACCGCTGGTTATCCCGGCAGAGAAAAAGCCCTTTGTGATTTTGGTGGTCGGCGTCAACGGCGCGGGCAAAACCACCACCATCGGTAAACTGGCGAAAAAGCTGCAGCTGGAAGGCAAGAAAGTCATGCTGGCTGCTGGCGATACCTTCCGCGCTGCTGCCGTCGAGCAACTGCAGGTGTGGGGCGAGCGTAATCAGATTGCGGTTATCGCTCAGCACACCGGCGCTGACTCCGCTTCAGTAATCTTCGATGCCGTGCAAGCCGCTACCGCGCGGGGCATTGATGTGCTGATTGCCGACACCGCTGGCCGTCTGCACACCAAAGACAATTTGATGGAAGAGCTGAAGAAGGTTCGCCGCGTGATCGGCAAGCTGGACGACACCGCGCCGCACGAAGTGCTGCTGGTGCTGGACGCCGGAACCGGGCAGAACGCCATTAACCAGGCCAAGCAGTTTAACCAGACGGTAAGCCTCACTGGCCTGGCGCTGACCAAGCTGGACGGCACCGCCAAGGGCGGGGTGATCTTCGCCCTCGCCAAGCAGTTTGGTTTACCGATTCGCTACATCGGTGTCGGTGAAGGCATTGATGACCTGCGAACCTTTGAAGCTGAAGCCTTTGTTCAGGCCTTGTTCGCCGAGCGGGAGCACGCATGATTCGCTTTGAGCAGGTGGGTAAACGTTATGCCAATGGCCACGTTGGCCTGCATGAGCTGAGTTTTCGCGTACGCCGTGGCGAGTTTCTGTTTGTCACCGGTCACTCGGGCGCCGGCAAAAGCACCCTGCTGCGGCTGATTCTGGCAATGGAGCGCCCCACTTCGGGGAAATTGCTCCTTGCCGGCCAGGATCTGGCGCAGATCACCACCGCTCAAATTCCTTTTCTGCGCCGGCAAATCGGCGTGGTGTTTCAGAACCATCAGCTGCTGTTTGATCGCACCGTGTTTAACAACATTGCCCTGCCGCTGCAGATTCTCGGGCTGTCCAAGCCCGATATCGCCAAGCGCGTCGACGCCGCGCTGGAGCGGGTAGCGCTGAGCGATAAGCGCGACCTGTTTCCTGGCGATCTTTCCACCGGGCAACAACAGCGCGTGGGTATCGCCCGTGCGGTGGTGCATCGCCCGGCGCTGCTGCTGGCTGACGAACCCACCGGTAACCTCGACCCGCGTCTGGCGGCGGAGATCATGGGCGTGTTTGAAGATATCAACCGCATGGGCACCAGCGTGCTGATCGCCAGCCACGACTTGGCTCTGATCGCGCGCATGCGCCACCGCATGCTGACTTTGCAGCGCGGCCGGTTGATCGGCGACGGGGAGGCCGGTTAATGAGCGCCACACGTAATCCGCAAGATTCCTCTTCCGCTGCCGAACGCGTTGGCGCGGCGCCGAAGAAAAATGATCAGAAGAAAGACGACGGCAGCCCGGACTTCACCACCCTGCTGCATGCCTGGATCGAGGCGCACCGTGCCAGTTTGATCGACAGCCTGCGGCGCCTGGCCAAGCAACCGATTGGTAGCTTTTTCACCTGCCTGGTGATGGCCGTTGCGCTGAGCTTGCCGATGGGCCTGTCGTTGCTGCTTAACAACGTTGAGCGCCTGGGCGGCTCCTGGCAGCGCGCGGCGCAGATTTCCCTGTTTATGACCTTGGATGCCGGCGAGGCCGACGGTCAAAAACTGCGTGCGCAGATCGCTGACATGGCGGACGTCGCTGATTCCGAGTGGATCAGCCGTGAACAGGCCCTGGCTGAGTTTCAGCAGCAGTCCGGTTTGGGCGAAGCGCTCAAGGAGTTGCCGGAAAATCCGCTGCCAGGCGTGATTCTGGTCACCCCGAAAGAGGTCGACAAAACCGCCTTGGAAGCGTTGCGCCTGCGTTTGGCGGAATTGCCCAAGGTGCAACAGGCGCAGTTGGACTTGCTCTGGGTTGAGCGTCTGAGCGCGATCCTGAAATTGGGCGAGCGGTTTGTCTTCGGCCTGACCCTGCTGCTGGTCATGGCGCTGCTACTGGTGATCGGCAATACCATCCGCCTGCATATCGAAAACCGTCGCACTGAAATTGAAGTGATCAAGCTGGTAGGCGGCACCGACAGCTATGTGCGCCGGCCCTTTCTTTATATGGGCGCGCTGTATGGCCTGGGCGCTGGGGTATTGTCCTGGGCGGTGCTGGCATTTGGTCTGGACTGGCTGAATGGCGCCGTGGTGCGCTTGGCGGGGCTTTACGGCAGCGATTTTGCGCTTGACGGCGTGCCGGTATCCGATGGTCTATCCCTGCTGCTTGGCGCGGTATTGTTGGGGTATATTGGCGCCTGGCTAGCGGTGGCCCGTCACTTGAACGAATTGGCCCCGAAGTAGTAAGTTATTGTTTCTTTGTCATTTTTCGTGCTTTTTGAACTTTAGAGTCAACTGTATAGTCTTACCCGCAGTGCTCAAGAGGCACGAGTTTCGTGAGTCGGAGGATTCGCATGAGCAATTCGCCTTAGTCCCGGGTGCAAACCTGGAGGCCTATGTGCATGCGGTCAACAGCATTCCGCTGCTGAGCGTTGAGCAGGAGCGCGAACTGGGCGAAAGTCTTTTTTACCATCAAGATCTCGAAGCCGCCCGGCAAATGGTGCTCGCGCACCTGCGTTTTGTTGTCCATATCGCAAGAAGTTATTCCGGTTACGGCCTGGCCCAGGCCGACCTGATCCAAGAAGGCAACGTCGGCTTGATGAAGGCCGTTAAACGCTTCAACCCGGAAATGGGTGTGCGTTTGGTGTCGTTTGCCGTGCACTGGATCAAAGCTGAAATTCACGAGTTCATTCTGCGCAACTGGCGCATCGTCAAAGTGGCTACCACCAAGGCGCAGCGCAAATTGTTCTTCAACCTGCGCAGCCAGAAGAAACGTTTGGCCTGGCTGAACAACGACGAAGTGCATGCCGTGGCTGAAAGCCTGGGCGTGGAGCCGCGTGAAGTGCGGGAAATGGAAAGCCGGTTAACCGGCCACGACATGGCGTTTGACCCCGCTGCCGAAGCGGACGATGAAAGCGCATTCCAGTCGCCGGCCAACTACCTGGAAGACCATCGTTACGACCCTGCGCGTCAGTTGGAAGATTCCGATTGGAGCGAGAGCGCTACTGCGAACCTGCATGACGCGTTGGAAGGTCTGGACGAACGCAGCCGCGACATTCTTTACCAGCGCTGGCTGGCCGAGGAAAAAGCGACCCTGCATGAGCTGGCCGCCAAGTACAACGTCTCGGCTGAGCGTATTCGCCAGTTGGAGAAAAATGCGATGAGCAAACTTAAAGGCTCGATAGCCGCTTAAGCCTCAGCGTATTCCGATAGAAGCCGCACTTATGTGCGGCTTTTTTCTGCCCGCCTGATTCTGATTTCCCGGAGTGTATTTATGACCCTGCCGCCGCTACGTATGCAGCACTGGCTGCTGTTTGTGGTGATTGCCATTGCCTTCTTTGCGTGGGGTGGCTGGTTGATGCGCAGCACCGGGAAGGTCGATTCACTGCCGGGCATGGCGCAGTGGCAGCAGCAAATTCTTGCGCCGATGGCCGACGGCACACTTTTGCTCGGCAAGTTGAACGCACTGAGTGCTGGCGAGTTGTGGCTGAAACCGCGCCTGGACGGCCCGCAGTTGGTCTTTCGTACCGAGCTAGATGCGTCTGGCGAGAAGTGGGGCCTTGAGGCCGTCTTGGTGCTCAATGAGCGTGAACACGCCAGCCTGATGGAGGCGACCGGCCTGAAGCCGACGGACCCTGAACAGCCGCTGAGTGCGGCCATGCTTACCGAAATGGGCGAGCGCGCGTTGTCGACCTTGTCGCTACGTCCAAAACAGACGACTACCGCGCAGCAAGTAATCGCCAGCTTCGGTGCCCCGCGCCTGCGCCTGCAGCTCAGCAGCGGCGAAGGCTGGGTTTATCCAACGCAGGGGCTGACCGCTCATGTCGAGGACGAACGTCTGTTACTGCTTCACGTCGTGCCGCGTAGCACACTGGAAAAGTAAGACATCGCCTTTACCAGAACCGACGGTTCTTCTGCATTTGTACGATGTAATCACTGCCACCCAACTGACGCATCTGCTGATGAATCCAGCTAGCCCGACGGTTTATATAGCCCGTGGGTCTGCTGGCGCTCCATTTCAGCGGATTGGGTAATACGGCAGCGAGCAAACTTGATTGCCGGCTAGACAAGTACGGCGCGCCAACCCCGAAGTGTTTGCGCGCCGCTGCTTCGGCACCGAATACGCCGTCGCCCCATTCCACGCTATTGAGGTAAACCTCAAGAATCCGTTGCTTGGGCCAGAGTAACTCCAGCAAGCCGGTAAACCAGGCCTCCAAGCCTTTGCGTAGCCAACTACGGCCGGGCCAGAGAAATAGGTTTTTCGCCACCTGCTGGCTGATAGTGCTGGCGCCGCGCAGATTACCGCCACGTTCGTTATGGTTTAGCGCCGCCTGAATCGCGTCCATATCAAAGCCCCAGTGCTCGGCAAACTTCTGGTCTTCGCCGGCAATCACTGCGACCTTCAAATCGTCCGGCAGCTCATTCCAAGGGCGCCAGCTGCGCTGTAGATCAATCGGTTTGCCGTCGATCCAAGACTCTACTTTGCGCTCAACCATTAGCGCCGTGCCGGGTGGCGGAACCCAGCGAAAAACCAGCACCAGCGCAACAGAGGCAATGGCAAACCAGAGAAGGAATTTGAATAGGCGGGTAATCAGGGTTCGAAGCATGCGCGGCTAAGCCTGGCAGGGTAGGCGGCCATTATAGCCAGGCGTTTACGTGCTACGGGAAACGGGGTTGATCTGAAGGAACCGTCCTGCACTACACAGCGATACAGCCGATTTCAATTGAGCTGCGCAGCGTCATAGTTACATCCGCCAAGGCAAAGATGCGTTGGCCTGCATATGTCCGTACTTGATTAACTATCCAGGCAAAGGGAATAGCCATGAAAAAACAACTAACTATTGTTGCATACGCCCTCGTGATGAGCGTTTTTGCACGAGTCGTTATTGCCGAAAGCAACAGGGGCAAAATTAGTTTTGAAGGCGCTGTTACCGACACCACGTGCGAAGTCGTTGTAAACAAACAAGGCAGTAATGCAACGTTGAAGTTGCCTACCGTCTCCAGCAATTTGTTGAAAGTAGAGGGCGATACGGCTGGTCGAACTTATCTCAGTTTTGAACTGGAAAACTGTAGCTTAGGTGGCGACCAAGCAAACGGTAAAAGCAGCGCCAGTGTCTACTTTGTTGCCGGTGAAAGCGTCAATTCCGCTGGTCGTCTGAATAATACAAAAGCTACCGATAGCGCCAAGAACGTGGAACTACAAATCCTCGATATCGACCAGGCACCCCTAGATTTGTCTGTGCAGGTGCGTGAGCAGGGTGCAACACTCGTTGCACTCGAGGATATAAAAGATCAAGCCGGCGACGTTATAGCCTCGAACAGCAAAGCCGTTATCCGTCATTTTGTTCAATATTATGCGACAGGTAAGGCCGCCGCAGGCGGCGTGACGTCTGATGTTGAATATGAGATCAACTACCAATAATTAAATCGTGTGCCTGTTGTTTTTATGTACAGGCACCGTTTTCTATCGGCTGTTGAGGGGCGCGGGATGTGGCCTTTATTGTTTCTGATATTGCTTGTTTTTGCCGCTGGTAATGCGCTGGCTGCTGCGCGCGTCGATATTTCCGTAGTGGGAGAAATAACCAGTTTAACCTGCAAGGTGGCGCTTGGTGGAAATATGACCGTTACGCTACCTGCGCAGAAAATAACGGCCCTAACTAAAAAATATGATACTGCGGGAAAAACCCCTTTCACTATCTCTATAGCTGGCTGTTCCGATGTCGCGTCTTTTTCTTTTGAAAACGACCAGGCTACAGTAAATGCGGAGGGTCGATTAGTTAACACCGCTGTTGCTGGAGCGAAAAATATTGAGTTGCAGATACTCAATGAAAGCGGCGCTACAGTGGATCTTGTCGGGGTTAAGGGCCAGCAAAATATTAGTGAAAGTGTAAGTGTTAAGCCCGATACCGAAAGCTTTAATTTTTCTGTTCAATACTTCTCGCTAGGGGCGGCGGTAGCTGGGAGCGTTAAAAGCTCGCTGACATTTCTGGTTGAATTTAATTAACGCTTATAAATGTGTTGGGTGGTTTGAATGTTAAGACGTTCGAGATCGCAGACTCATGCAAAATTGCTCTGGCTGCTGTTGTTGCTTGGCGTGCTCTCAGTTGCTTATGCACATGCGTCCATTGTCATCAATGGCACACGAGTTATATACCCGGCAGAAAAAACCGAGGTTTCCGTGCGCATGACCAACGAGGGCGAGGAGCCGAAGTTGGTTCAGGTGTGGATTGATGATGGTGCCAAACAAAGCCGGCCAGAAGATATTGATGTTCCATTCATGATTCCCACCCCTATATTTCGAGTTGATCCGAAAAGCGGCCAAGTCGTGCGTGTTAGGTATACCCGCGCAAAAGCACTTCCAACGGACCGTGAGTCGGTGTTTTGGCTAAATGTCTTGGAAATTCCGGCAAAGCCTCGTGTAAAAGCACAAGAAGAAAATTATTTACAGTTTCGTTATCGAACCAGAATCAAACTATTTTTTCGTCCGAAAAACTTAATTGGCACAGCGGTGCAAGCACCGGACCTCTTGGTGGTTAAGTACAAGCCTGGCTATGTGCAACTGGAAAACCCTACGGCGTTCAATCTTAGCCTCACGGGCCTTGAGGTGGGCGAGAAGAGTGAGGGGGGTAGGGTTGAGTCGCTAATGATCCCACCCTTTTCCACAATGTTGCTGGAGTTGAAAGGTGAAACAAAGCCACTGCGCAATCCCAAGGTGAAGTACAACGCCATTAACGATTATGGCGGAGCACCCGTTCGGGAAAAAAACGCCATCCACTTTTAATATTTTTCGAATCTCTCGCCATGATGTCTAGGTGCTCGTTCTATATGGGTGGGTTGGTCGCGGTCGTCTACATGTTAACGCTCGGAATGATTTCACTTGCTGAAGCCAGCGATAATATCGCCTTCGCTGAGTTTGACAGCAGGATGCTATGGGGATCTCCAGACAATAGGTCCAGTGCGGATCTAACGCGTTTTGCTGAGGGTAACCCAGTGCCCGCTGGCAATATGAACGTCGACCTGTACTTAAATGGAATATTGCAAAAAAACACCGAGATTTTCTTTGCCCCAGTTGCCGGAAAAAGTTCTGCAGTGGCTTGTTTTACGCCTGCCGATTTACTGTTTTTCACTATTGCTGTGGAAAAACTGCCTGAAGACAATGCCCAATGGTTACTCAATAACAAGATTAAGTCAGATTGCAGAGTGGCCAGCAACGTGGTGCCGGGCGCTGAGGCAGTTTTTGATTTTTCTGAGCAGCGATTGGATCTGTCCATTCCTCAGGCATATCTGTTGGAGCTACCAAGCGACTATATAGACCCTAAACAGTGGGATCGCGGTATCCGTGCAGGTCGTTTGAACTACAGCGTCGATATGTTCAACGCTACTAGCGGCGGCCGGTCGGCCACTCAGGGGTTTGCTTCTCTGGAAAGTGGATTCAACGTTCTCGGCTGGCGGCTGCGTAATATTTCTTCGATAACATCTGATCGGCAAAACACTGGGTTCCAGGCGCAGCGAACCTATGCCCAAACCGATATTGAGTCGCTCAATAGCACACTGACGGTTGGCCAAAATTATACGGATGGTCAGATGTTTAATGCCTATGGGTTGCAGGGTGCATTTTTATCTACTGATGTTCGCATGCTGCCACTGTCCCTGCGCAGCTACGCTCCAGTCGTTACAGGCGTAGCAGATAGCAATGCCAAGGTGACTATTCGTCAAAGCAATATGGTCATCTACGAGCGTGTAATTCCACCCGGTCCATTTGAAATAAAAAACTTCCAGGCGTTCGGATACGGCAACGACTTGGAAGTAACCGTTACCGAGGCGGATGGCTCGGCGAAGAAATTCAGCGTGCCCTATTCGCCCTCGGTTCAGTTGTTGCCCCCAGGTCAATCTACTTACTCAGCCAGCGTAGGTGAGGCATGGAGCCCTTCAAATATCGATAAAAAACCCACTGTTGGGCAGCTTAGTTATCAATATGGGATAAATAACTACCTGACTGCATTTGGTGGCGCCGTCGTCAGTAATGATTACACTGCGTTGGTGCTAGGGAGCGCAGTAAGTACCTATATAGGTGGTGTTTCTGCTGACTATACGTATGCCAATAGTCAGTTTTCCTCAGGTGAGGCCGCTAAGGGTGACAGCTCACGGTTGATTTACTCCACCTTAATTGAGTCGACCAACACCAACTTCACGCTATCGAGCTACCGCTATTCAAGCCAGGGCTTTTGGTCGTTTAACGAGTTTATTAATAACGAGAGTGCCCGCTCTAATAAATCAGGTCGGGGGTATTACTCAGGCGATTTTTTTCGGGCGAGGCAGAAGGGCCGCGTTGATATAAGCGTTCGTCAACGGCTTGCGCCGGGGTACGGAAATTTCTCTGTAAGTGGTTCAAGACGAAATTTCTGGAACCGTGAAGGTGCCGACACGCAGTACCAGTTTTCCTATAACAACCGCTTCAGAGATATTAGCTATGATCTCTCGGCTAGCCGTATTACAAACCAAGATAATCGCCACTATAACGAGTATCGCCTGACGTTCAGCATGCCGATATTTTCCTCCGACAGCGGGTCCCGTCATTACCTGAGTGCGGGCGCTTCGAAGCACACAGAGTACGCAAGCCAGTCGCAAGCCCAACTTGGCGGTGTTTTTGGCAGTGAACAGCAATTTACTTATGGGTTAAGTACTACGCAGGGTTTGGACAGCCGTAATACACAACAGAGTTATGGCTTAAGTGGCGGTTATCAAGGTGCCAAGGCCAGCGTTACCGGCAGCGTTTCGACCGCTGAAGATTATCGCCAGATGTCGCTAGGTATGTCGGGTTCGATGTTGCTCCATTCCGCCGGCATAACCTTCGGTCAAACATTAGGCGAAACAGTCGCGCTGGTAGAAGCCAAAGATGCTGAGGGCGCGCATATCACCAATTCGAGTGGTGCCGCACTGGACAGTGCTGGGTTTGGCATAGTGCCCTTTCTTTCTGCTTATTCTCGAAACCGGATCGAGCTGGATCCTGAGGGAATTCCAAATGAGGTTGAGTTGGAGTCGACTGCGTTTGAATCAATTCCCGTAGCCGGCTCTATTGTTAAAGTCAGTTTTGCAACGTCGAAGGAAAGCACCATTGTTATTAAAGGACGATTAGAGGGTGGTGCGGTATTACCCTTTGGCGCTGAAGTACTAAATAACGCCACGCAAAAACTGGTTGGTTATGTGGGGCAGGCGGGTGTTGTTTTTGCTAGAGGTGTGGGCGACCAAGGCCGGTTGTTAATAAAGCTAAAAGAGCGTAACTGCCTGATGGATTATCAGCGTGATCAACCGTCAGTGTTTCCAAGCGATGCTGCCGTGCAACGATTGAATAGTAGTGTTTATGCAGTATGCAAATTCTGAGTGCCCACTGCGGGTGGGTTAGGGTGGTTACTTATTTTGTCGCCGATTTTTTCAGCCGCTTAGACGGTATTAGCTCGGCGCTGGTTATCTTTTTAAAATGGGCCTGTGTTTATTGTTATTGCAACTTAATATTGCTTTATGGAGATGGTTTGTCATGTTCAGGGATGTTCATGTTCCGTATCTTTTTCATTGGTGCATCACGTTATCCGTTGCCACCGTAATTGGCCTATTGTATTCGCCGTTTTCTGTAGCGAGTTGCTCGTGGCAAGCGCCGGGAGTTATCAGTTCCTTTCAGCAAACCGATATGGAACTTGACTCCAGTAGCTACCGGATGATCGCCAATAGGAACTGGTACGACGATAAGTACTTTCCCGCCGGGACATTGATGGCGGTAGATAATCTGGCCCTGAAAGGGTTCGTGTGTAATGGTCTTCCCGAACTTGCCGACCGCAAGGTCGACTTTGTATACGTTCCTCCCGTCGGCGCCACGCGATCGGGCTCTGGCTATTTGGTGGCGGGCAATGCACCGGGTGTGGCGATGAAAGTAGAGTTTCCTGCTCGGGGGGATCATCTACACGGAATTTTCTTAGGTACTTCTACCGGTTCGGCTGCAGGTGGTGGTCTGACTAGCCGAGCAGGCGTGCCTTCATTTTCTATGCGGTTAACGCTGGTGAAGACGGGAAAGTTTTCCTCTTCAACTGACGTGACGATGTTTGAGCCCGCTGTCTGGTTTCCAGATGGGCTGGGTTGGTTTCGCTACTACGCGGCGGGCGATCCAACGTTGGTCGCGGCGGATGGGAATCGTCTCGTTATGGGAAAGTTTCTAAGGCCCGGCGGCCTGAATTCCTATGCCGGCGGGGCGATGTACCCGGTGTGCCAATTTCGTTATTTGGGCGACGTTGCGTTAGTGGCTAATCATGTCATCCGTTTGCAGTCCGTCTCGGCTTCGGACTTTTCCGGTATCGGGCCAATTGACCGCGCCACACAGCGTTTGCCACTGAAGTTTTACTGCGCCGGCACCGTTAACACTGACGTGTATGTCAGCTTCGATGCACACTTTCCTTTACATGGCGCAGTGGAGGGAGTGGGTTTGCCTGAGCCGGACAGCGATATCGGTGTGCAGCTATTGCTGGGTGATGTGCCGGTCAGGTTTGGTGAGCGTTCCTCGGCGCTGCCTTGGAGTAAGGTTCGACTTGATCAGCAAATGGAGCCTGTTAACCATGCTGTTGGCGGATTTCTGACTCGGCAAGGCGCCTATTGCCGCAACGACTGTGGCGGCACCATGACGGGTTCAAACTGGGTTGATGGCGGGGCAGTCAAAGGTTCTAACTTAGGCAGCGAACCACTGATTACGTTTAGGTATTACCAAACGAGTAGCCGCCGACCTGTGGCCAGAACGTTCTCTGTGCCCTTCACCATTACGATGGATTGGCAGTAGTTATAGGCGCGGGCATGCGACGTTAAGCGCTAGCTCACTGCGCGGGTGCCATCCTGTAAGCTCCGCGCAGTGCTTTGCGCCCTGTCTTTACTGTTCAATCTGTTTTGGAGCTCTGTTAATGCTGCGCATATTTCTGATGTTGGCTGCATTCTTTGGGTTTAGTGGCGTCGCGCTTGGCGCTTTTGCTGCTCACGGGCTGAAAAGCAAGCTCAGCGCCGAATACCTGGCCATTTTCCAGACGGGCACCCATTACCAACTGATCCATGCGTTGGCGTTGTTGGCTGTAGCTATCCTTTCGCTGCATCTACCGGCTCGTTTGCTGAATGCGGCCGGTTGGATGTTTTGCCTGGGGATTGTGCTGTTCTCCGGCAGCCTCTATCTGCTCACGCTCACAGGCGTTAGCAAGCTCGGCATCATCACGCCTTTCGGTGGCCTGGCGTTTCTCGCCGGTTGGTTGTGCTTGGGCTTGGCGGCCTGGCGTACGACGCAGGCCTGACGGGCTGAACCTGACCGCGGCGTCAATTGTGAGACGAATGGCGCGCCTTTGCCTTGGTCAACGCTTGCGTTGAGGCTAGAATGCCGGCCCCCTCACATTGTGATTGCCTGCCATGCGCATTCAGTTGAACGGTGAATCTTTCGAGTTGCCCGACGGCCAGACCGTCGCCGACCTGCTGGTACGCCTGGACCTCACCGGTCGGCGCTTAGCCGTTGAGCTCAATCTGGATATCGTGCCGCGTAGCCAGCACGAGGAAACCGTTCTGCGTGAAGGCGACACATTGGAAGTCGTGCACGCCATCGGTGGCGGCTAGACCACGTCCACGCTTCCCGTCCCCCCGAATTTGCGCCACAGCTGAAGAGGATTTCCGATGAGCCAATCTCGTACCGACAAGCCCTTTACCCTGGCAGGCCGTACTTACCAATCCCGCTTGTTGGTCGGCACCGGCAAGTATCAGGATCTCGACGAAACCCGCCGGGCGATCGAAGCCTCCGGCGCGGAAATCGTTACCGTCGCCGTGCGCCGCACCAACATCGGCCAGAATCCCGATGAGCCGAATCTGCTTGATGTCATTACGCCCGACCGTTACACCATTCTGCCCAACACCGCCGGTTGCTATGACGCCGCCGAAGCGGTGCGCACCTGCCGCCTGGCCCGTGAGCTGTTGGATGGCCACAAGCTGGTGAAGTTGGAAGTACTGGCCGATCAGAAGACGCTGTTCCCCAACGTGATTGAAACCCTGAAGGCCGCCGAAGTGTTGGTCAAAGATGGGTTTGACGTGATGGTTTACACCAGTGACGACCCGATCATTGCCCGCCAATTGGCCGAAATGGGCTGCATTGCCGTGATGCCGCTGGCCGGTCTCATCGGTACAGGCTTGGGCATCTGCAACCCCTATAACCTGCGCATCATCCTCGAGGAAGCTAAGGTTCCGGTGTTGGTAGATGCCGGTGTCGGTACCGCCTCCGATGCAACTATCGCCATGGAACTGGGCTGCGAAGCCGTGTTGATGAACAGCGCCATTGCCCATGCGCAAAATCCGGTATTGATGGCTGAAGCCATGAAACACGCCATCGTGGCTGGGCGCCTGGCCTACCTTGCTGGCCGTATGCCGAAAAAACTCTATGCCAGCGCGTCTTCGCCGCTGGATGGTCTGATCAAGTAAGAGCCGCCATGACTGAACAGCACGACATTCCCGAGCCAGAAAACGCTGCCGAGCCGGGCGAGCGCAAGCACCGCGCGATCAAGAGTTTTGTGATGCGTGCCGGGCGCATGACCGAAGGCCAGCAACGCGGTCTGGATATCGGCAAGCCGTTGTTTGTGTTGCCGCTGGCGGACGACTTCGTTGATTTCGATAAAGTGTTTGGCCGCTCTGCGCCACGCACCTTGGAAATTGGTTTTGGCATGGGCCACTCCCTGCTGGAAATGGCTGCCGCCGCGCCAGAACAGGATTTTATTGGTGTGGAGGTGCACCGTCCGGGCGTCGGTGCGCTGCTTAATGGTGTGCTGACCCAGGAGCTGAAAAACCTACGTGTGTACGACTGCGACGCCATTGAAGTGCTCAAGCGCTGTGTGGCCGATGCCAGCCTTGATCGGCTGTTGCTGTTTTTCCCGGACCCTTGGCATAAGTCGCGTCACCACAAGCGTCGCATCGTGCAGGCTGAATTCGCAGAATTGGTTCGGCAAAAGCTGAAAGTTGGCGGTGTATTGCACATGGCGACCGACTGGCAGCCTTACGCCGAGGTCATGTTGGAAGTGATGCAGGCGGCGCCCGGCTACCGTAACCAGGCGGTGGATGGCACTTATGTACCGCGCCCTGAAGAACGCCCGATTACCAAGTTCGAACGCCGTGGCGAGCGGCTTGGCCACGGTGTGTGGGATCTCAAGTTCGAACGGCTTGACTGATTTTTTGCTGTAGCCGCGCCAGTCTCACCTGCTGGCGCAATCGTTGTTGCCAATGCTTTGTTGCACCGTTGTTAAAACAGACCGGCTAGAGCTGGCTAACCTCACCACAGCAACACCCAAGACTGGCTGGATAAATAATAAATAACGTCCCAAGGAGAAAGTCTGTGTTGAGAAATATCGGAGTACTGCTGCTCACCGTGTTTGCGCTGAATGCGCAAGCCAAGGTTGACCCGGTGCAGGCCAACCGCCTGAACGGCGACCTGACGCCGCTAGGTGGCGAACGTAAGGGCAATGCCGCCGGCACTATCCCTGAGTGGAATGGCGGCCTGGCGCAGCCCATCCCCAGCTACAAGCCCGGCATGCACCACCCTGACCCCTACGCTGGTGAGTCGCCTCAGTATGTGGTCAGTAGCAAGAACGTTGCCCAGTACCAGGCCCAGTTGCCGATAGGCCTGAAGACCCTGCTGGAAACCAACCCCGAGTATTACCTGCGTGTGTTCCCCACCCACCGTAGCGCCGCTGCTCCCCAGCGTATCTACGATGCGACCCGCTATAACGCCCTCAACGCCGAGCTGATTTCCGGCGGTAATGGTGTGCAAGGCGCGGCTGCGGGCATTCCGTTCCCGGTGCCGCAGTCGGGCCAGGAAGCGATCTGGAACCATGTTATGCGTTATCGCGGTGAGCAGATTCACTTCGTCACCAACCAGGCGGCGGTGCTGTCCAATGGCGCCTACAACCTGCTCAAGCTCGACCGTGATATCTACTTCCGTTACGGCCGCGAGGGTATGACCCCGAGTGAGCTCGACAACACCCTGTTCTTCTACAAGTACAGCGTCGTCGCGCCGGCCAAGCTCGCAGGCTCCGCCCTGGTGGTGCAGGAAACCCTCGATCAGGTGGAGGCGATTCGCAAGGCCTGGCGCTTCAACCGTGGCGAGCGTCGCGTGCGCCGTCTGCCAATGCTGGCTTTCGACACCCTGCAGCCCGATACCAACGGTATGGCCACCGCGGATATGGTCGACTCCTACAATGGCGCGCCGGATCGTTACGAGTGGAAGCTGGACGGCAAAAAGGAAATGTTGGTGCCGTACAACAGCTACGCCGTGCACCAGAAAGGCATTCCTTACGACACCATCTTGAAGCCCAAAAGCATCAACCCCGAGTTGTTGCGCTATGAACTGCACCGGGTGTGGATCGTCGAAGCCTCGCTGCGCAAAGGCTTTAGCCATCCGTACGCCAAGCGTCGTTTCTACCTCGACGAGGACAGCTGGCAGATCTTGGCAGTAGACCTGTATGACAAGGACGACAAACTGGTCGGCCTGCAGGAAAGCCACCCGATCAGCTACTACGACGTCCCCATGTTCGGCAGCACGTTGGAAACCATCTACGACTTCGCCGGCAAGCGTTACTTCGCCGATGGGATGGATAACAACGAGATCATGTACGACTTCAACGCCAAGCTCGGGCCAGGTGATTTCACCCCGCAGGCGCTGCGCCGCGAAGGTAATTGATTCGGTTACTAGCTGAAAAGGCGCCCTTCGGGGCGCTTTTTTTATGGGCGATGGGTTTCGGTGTTTGTTGGGCTTCGCTGCGCTCAACCCAACCTACGAAAAAAACGCGGCTTCGGCCGCGTTTTTTGCTGGCCTTTGCCTCAGTTACGGTCGGCAATTACGCCGATTAGGAAGAACACCAGCAGCAGCACCGGCGCCAAGGTGTAGTTATTGAAATAGCCCAAGCCCTTTGCCACCCAGGGCGTAAGAAAGATCATCGCCAGGCCGTAACCAATCGCGCAGATCAGCACAAACAGCAGGGTGCGGAAGATAAAGTTCAGGCCGCCGATGCGCTGCTGAACCCAGGTGTTGATGCCCGGCCCAAACAGCACCAGTACGGTGGCCATGATCGCCAGGGAAATATCGTAGAGGTGGCCGCGCGTCCAGCGCGAAACCGTGGCAATCAGGTCGAGAAGCAGGTCCATCCGGTGTCCTTAGCCTCAGAGGGCAAGCAAGTCAGCGCAAAAAGTACTGCAGCAGGTCATTAAGAAACAACTGGCCTTGAGGGGTTGCCACCAGGCGCTCGGGGTCGGCCACCAATAAACCCCGTTTTTGCGCCTGTTCGCGGGCCTCGGCGAAGTCCTCAAGCGGCAGGCCGGTGCGCTGGCTAAACAGCTCGGCTTTTACCCCGTCGGTTAGGCGCAGGGCGTTCATCAAGAATTCAAAGGGCAGCTCGTCTTCGCTCAGCGCTTTGGCGCCGGCCTGGAAGTTTTTGCTGGGGTCCAGGTAGTCCTTGGGTAGGCGGGTTTTCCAACTGCGCAAAATTTGCCCGTCGGGGCTGGTCAGCTTGGCGTGGGCGCCGGCGCCGATGCCAAGGAAATCGCCAAAGCTCCAGTAATTGAGGTTATGCCGCGCGCGTTTGCCGTCTTTGGCATAGGCCGACACTTCGTACTGGGCGTAACCGTGCTCAGCCAGCAGCGCTTGCCCGGCCTCCTGGATATCCCACAACGTGTCGTCTTCGGGCAATACCGGTGGCTGGTTCCAGAACACCGTGTTCGGCTCCAGGGTTAGCTGGTACCAAGACAAATGCGTCGGCGCCAAGGCAATGGCCTGACGAATGTCGCTAAGTGCTTCGTCCAGCGACTGATCCGGCAGCCCGTGCATCAGGTCGAGGTTGAAGTTCTCGAAGCCGGCGTTGCGCGCCATATCGGCGGCGCGCATGGCTTCATCGCCATTGTGGATGCGGCCCAGGGCTTCAAGCTTGCTCTGTTGAAAGCTCTGCACGCCGATAGACAGGCGATTAATGCCCAACTGCCGGTAAGCGCGAAATTTCTCCTGCTCGAAAGTGCCGGGATTGGCTTCCAGGGTGATTTCGATATCGCTGGCAAAGCGAATGCGCTGCTGCACGCCTTCCAGCAAGCGGCCCAGCGCCGCTGCGCTAAACAAGCTTGGCGTGCCACCGCCGAAGAAGATCGAGGTCAGTTCGCGGCCATGGGTCAGCGGCAAGTCGCGGTCGAGGTCGGCGAGCAGGGCGTCGACATACTCGGCTTCCGGCAACACCGGGCTGGCGGTATGGGAGTTGAAGTCGCAGTACGGGCATTTGCGCACGCACCAGGGAATATGGATATACAGCGCCAGAGGTGGCATCTGCAGCAGGCTATGGGCCTTAGTGGCGGGCGGAAAAATCAGCCCGCGGTCAGAGTCGTTCATGCCAAGCCCAAACGCTCGCGCAGCAACGCCATGGCGCGGGCGCGGTGGCTGAGCTGGTTTTTCTCGGCGGGGGTGAGCGCGGCGCTGGAGCAGTTGCGCTCCGGCACCCAGAACAGCGGGTCGTAACCAAAGCCGTGTTCGCCTTCGGCCTGCTCGAGAATGCGCCCGTGCCACAGGCCTTCGCAGATGATCGGCAGTGGGTCATCGGCATGCCGCACCAAAGCCAGGCAGCAGACAAACTGGGCGCCGCGTTGTTCAGCCGGTAAGCCTTTGAGGGCCAACAGCAGCTTGGCATTGTTGGCCGCATCGCCCTGGCCATCGGCATAGCGCGCCGAGTAAATGCCGGGCGCGCCGCCGAGGGCGTCCACCGCCAAACCTGAGTCGTCCGCCAATGCCGGCAGGCCAGACACGCGGGCGGCATTGCGCGCTTTGAGAATGGCGTTTTCGATAAACGACAAGCCGGTTTCTTCCGGCTCTACCTGGCTGAACTCGCCGACCGAACGCACCTGAACAGCGTCGCCCAGCATGGCCTGCAGTTCTTTGAGCTTGCCGGCGTTATGGCTGGCCAGCACCAGTTGGCTGAGGTCGATCACAGTGCGTGTCATTTATCGTCCGGGAAAAATTCTTGGTTGAAGTCGATGCTGTTTTCGCTGCCTTCACCGACGCGTACTTTCAAGCTGAAACGCAGTACTTCACGTTGCTCGAAAGGGAATTGCGCCAGGTAATAAATCGCGCCGCTCTCGGCTACCTGCTTGAACTCCAGTGGGCGCGCCTTGCCTAGCAAGTCGGTGACCGTGCCGGTAACGCTGGCACTGCTGGCTTTGCCAGCTTTGAGCACGGCGACATTGAGCACGCCAAGGGTTTTGCTACGGGTTAGGCCGGCAGCCGCCGCGATATCGGGCTGTAGAAAGCCGGAGTTAAAGGCGTTGTAGTGCACATCCAGTTCACCAAAGCTGGCTTTGCGCTCGGCGGCAGCCGGCAGGGCCAAACACAGGGCGAGGACGAATAGGGCGAGGCGACGCATGATTGCTCTCCTAAAACAGTGGCGTGTCAGATGGCGAAGCGGTGTTCCAACACGCCTGGGCCGCTGACGCGGTAGATGCCGATCTCACCTAACAGGTTAGGCCATACACGGGCGCCCAGGCTGTTGCGGTGCAAGTGGTCGACAGCCAGGCGGTCGAGCACTTTTACGCTGCGCTCCACGCACAGGGCTTCGAAGTCTTTAAAGGTGCAGAAGTGGATGTTCGGCGTGTTGTACCAGGTGTAGGGCATAAAGTCCGACACCGGCATACGGCCGTTGCGCGCCAGATAGTAGCGGCAGCGCCAGTGGCCGAAATTGGGCACGCTGATGATGCACTGACGACCGACACGGAGCATTTCTTCCAGGATTTTGTCCGGGTACTGCACCGCTTGCAGCGCTTGGGTCATCACCACCACGTCGAAGCTGTTGCTGGCGAAATTGCCCAGGCCCAGGTCGAGGTTTTGTTCGATGACGTTAACGCCCTTGGTCACGCACTCGGCGATATTGTCCGGGTCGATTTCCAGGCCGTAACCGCTCACCTGCTTGTTGTCGCGCAGCCAGGCCAGCAGCTCGCCATTGCCGCAGCCCAAGTCCAGCACGCGGCTGCCGGCGGGTATCCAGTCTTGGATGATTTCCAGATCGGCTCTCACGGCAATCCTCAGAGGCTGATGCGGTTCATATAACCGCTGAATGCTTGCAGGTAACGGGGAATCGGCATCAAAAAGGCGTCATGGCCTTGTGGTGCATCGACTTCCAGGTAGCAGACGTTTTTCCGCGCGGCCATCAGCGCATCAACGATTTCCCGCGAGCGTGCCGGCGAAAAGCGCCAGTCGGTGGTGAAGGAAATCACGCAGAAGTCGGCTTTTACCCCGGCCAGGGTTTTCGCCAGGTCGCCGCCGTGGGCGGCAGCCGGGTCGAAGTAGTCCAGGGCCTTGGTCATTAGCAAATAGGTGTTGGCATCGAAGCGCCCGGAGAATTCTTCGCCTTGATAGCGCAGGTAGCTTTCTACTTGGAACTCGACGCTGTGGAAGTCGTAGTTAAGCTTTTCGCTTTTCAGCCCCCGGCCGAATTTCTCGCCCATGGCGTCGTCGGACAGGTAGGTGATATGGCCGACCATGCGCGCCAGCATAAGGCCGCGCTTGGGGATGACGTTTTGTTCCTGGAAGTGCCCGCCATGGAATTGCGGGTCGGACAAGATCGCCTGGCGTGCCACCTCGTTAAAGGCAATGTTCTGCGCCGACAACTTCGGCGCCGAAGCGATGGCCAGGCAGTGCCGAATACGGTCGGGGTAGCTGATGGCCCATTGCATGGCCTGCATACCACCCAGACTGCCGCCGACTACGGCCGCCCACTGCGCGATGCCCAGGCGGTCGGCCAGCAGGGCCTGGGTGTTGACCCAGTCTTCCACGGTCAGCACCGGGAAGTCGGCGCCATAGGGTTTGCCGGTGGCGGCGTTGATGCTGGAAGGGCCGGTGGAGCCGTTGCAGCCGCCGAGGTTATTCAGGCTGACAACAAAAAAACGCGTGGTGTCGATGGCTTTGCCAGGGCCAATGCAGCTGTCCCACCAGCCCGGTTTGCGCTCGTCGCTGCTGTGGTAACCGGCGGCGTGGTGATGGCCCGAGAGGGCATGGCAAATCAGTACCGCATTGCTGCGCGCTACATTTAATTCGCCGTAGGTCTCGTACACCAATTGGTAGTCGCCCAGGCTGCGGCCACAGGCCAACGCCAATGGCTCGGCAAAGTGTTCTACCTGAGGCGTGACCAGACCAACAGAGTCTTCGGGAAAGGCGGTGGGCATTGACCCTGCTCTCACAAAAAGGAGGCGCCAGTCTAAAGAGCACCGCCCCCTGCGGCAAGCACACGGGGCGGCGGGCTAAAGTACTGAATTGTCACGGCAAACGTTGGCTGAAGCAGCTCGCGCTTTACTCGCCTGTGTGGGCCTGGCGATTGGACGACGGCAACGTCACCACTTTGCCCTGCCGCGAAATCGGTGCGGGGCGGCGCAAGGTGCGCAACATTTCGTTGGCCTGGCTCAGTTGCAGCTCCAGTTCCTTCATATAGCGCAGCATTTGCTGGCTGCGCACGCGCGCTTGCTGGGTGTTTTGCGCCAGCGATTTAAGCCGCAGCATGTGGGTTTCCAGCAGCTGTTTGTGCTCTAGGGTGTGTTGCATCAGCGGCATCAGCGCATCGGCAGCCCATTGCTCGACTTCGCGGCGCAGGCGTTGGTGCAGGCCGATCACTTCTTGCACCAGGGTGGCGAAGAAGCGTTTGGTCAGGGTGCGCTGCTCGGTCAGCAGGGTTCTCAGGTGCAGGCGGAATTGGTCGGCCTTGCCTTGCTGCGCCTTGAGCTCGCGTTGGTAGCGCTTGATATTGAACTGCGGGGCATCAACGCCATGCAGTGGGTTTTCTTCGTTGTGGCGGCGGTAGATGGCCGAGACCATTTTGTTGGCCATTTCCACTTCCTGGCCAAGGTTGGCCAAGTCGTGCTCCACGGAGCGGAAGAAGTGCAGGATCGCCTGGTTGATACCCAAGGTGGTCCAGCTGCCGGTGAGGTTACTGCGCACCTTGTTCAGGTGTTCTTCCAAGCGCTCGGAGCGGGCGGCGTTGCGCAGTAAATCGCCCTGACGTTTGAGCAGGCGTTGGTTGGTTTTCAGCCCCAACAGCCGGCGGTGGTGCTGGCTGTGGTCGTCTTTGGTTTTGGCGGTCAGTTCAAACAGCAACTGGCCGTTGTCCTGTTGGTGCGTGGTCAGCAGGGTTTGCTGCTCGCGGACTTTCTCCAGGCGCAGGTTCAATACGTGCTGGCTGTTCTGCAGCAGAGCGAGCACCTGATTAACCACGCGGTCTTCAAGCAGGCGTTCTTTCTGCGCGACGATGCGCTCGCACAGCAGGTTTTCCAGGTGGCCTAACTGGCTGCGATCCAGCAGCGCCTGGTCCTTGAACAACGCTTGCTTGGCCGACAGCGGCAACACATCTTCAATGCCGATGCCCAGTTGCTTGGCGGTGGCGACCTGAATCTGGCTGATGGCGTTCTGCACAAAGGTCTCGCCGGCCAGGTCATCCCAGAGCACGTCGATCTTATTCAGCACGGCAAATAGGCTGGTTTGGGTTTCTTCGTCGAGTTGACGGATATGGGTTTGCCATACCGCCATATCGCTGGCCGTCACGCCGGTATCGGCGGACAGCAGAAAGATGATTGCCTGAGCGCTGGGCAGCATCGACAGGGTCAGCTCCGGCTCGCTGCCCAGGGCGTTCAGGCCCGGCGTATCGAGAATCCGCAGACCCTGGCGCAGCAATGGGTGATCGAAGTTGACGATGGCATGGCGCCAGGCCGGCACCAGCACCTGGCCAGGCTTGCCGGCGCTTTCCAGCATGTCTGGGTGGAAGCCCAGTTGAATGGCTTGTTCAACCGGCATGGGTTTGGTCTTCGCCACTTGGGTGAAGGCCTGCACCATATTGTCGGGGTCGCTGATATCCAGGGGAATGTTCACCCAATGCCGTGGAATACGCTTGAACGCGTCGGTCATGCGCGTTTCGATCGGCAGCAAGCGGATATACGAGCGTTCCGAGCGCGGGTCGAAAAACAGCTCGGTCGGGCACATGGTGGTGCGCCCGGCGTGGGACGGCAGCATGCGCTGGCCGTATTCGGAGAAGAACAGGCTATTGATCAGCTCGGTTTTGCCGCGGGAGAACTCGCCAACAAAGGCCAGGGTGATGTGGTCGGTGCGTAGGGTGCGCAGGGCGCGGTCGAGCTTGGCTTCGACGGCGTCGTTGGTCAGGCGATTGGTCGCCAACCAGCTGCGATAACGGGTGATTTCGCGCATTAAGCCGCGCTTCCAACCCACGTATGCACTGACCTGTTGGCTGAGACGTTCCATGCTCATTACTGCACTCCTGTCGGCAACGCATCCTGCGACTGATTTTGAAAGATCATCGGCTGGCCAATCAGCCGCTGCAAGCGCCCGCGCTGCACTCTGTGATGGGTGCACGCTAGGGATGGCAGCTTGCCATTGCGGGGCATTATGCGGGAAGCATCCTACGCGTCAATCGGACTACTGCCGCCGCCCGCCTTAAGGTCGGGCGGCGGCACCGAGCGGTAGGTGGCGGTGTAGGTTGGGTCGGTCCGTGTGCGGTGAGCGCAGCGAAGCCCAACAGAGCCGTGCACGCTTCGCTGGGCTTCGCCTGCGGCTCAGCTACAGCAGCATGCGCAGCACATCAGGCATGCCGCTCATGATCATCAGGTTTTGAATCACCAACATGTCCAGCAGCTTGAGCGCGAGAAAGGCAAAGATCGGCGACAGATCCAGCCCGCCCATGCTCGGCAAGATGCGCCGGATCGGCGACAACACTGGCTCACAGATTTGGTTGATCAGTTCCACGCCCGGGTTGTGGCTGCCTTGGGCGACCCAGGAGAGGATTACGCTGATGATCAAGGCGAAGAAGAACACCTTGAGGAACAGTGCGGTGACGCCAATCAGCGACCAGATCAGCATCTGCACCGGGTTGGCGAATACGCCGTAGGTGAGCAGGATGGTCAGGGCAATCAGGATAAATTGCAGCAAGATCGCCAGCACCAAGGAGGCAATATCCAGGCCGCCAAAGCCGGGAATGATCTTGCGCAGCGGTTTCAGCAGCGGCTGGGTGGCGCGCACGATGAACTGGCACAGCGGGTTGTAGAAGTTGGCTCGTACCAGTTGCAGGATAAAACGCATCAGCACAATCAACAGGTACATGCTGCCCAAGGTTTGCAGAACATAGACGGCAGCAGTGTTCAATCCAATCATCATCAGCTCCTTATTGGCCCAATTGCTCGGCCAGTTCCGCCGAGCGATGCGCGGCGGCGTTGAGTGCTTGCTCGACCAGGGCTTCAAAGCCACCAGCCTGGAAGGTGTTGATCGCCGCTTCCGTGGTGCCGGCCGGCGAGGTCACGCGGCGGCGCAATTCGGCGGCGTCCACGTCGCTGGCCACGGCCATGCGCGCGGCGCCAAGGGCAGTTTGCAAGGTCAGCTGCGCGGCGGTCGCGGCGGGCAGGCCGAGCTTTTCGCCGGCGGCGGTCATCGCTTCTATTAATAAGAAGAAGTAGGCCGGGCCGCTACCAGATACGGCAGTCACCGCATCGATCAGGTGTTCTTCATCCAGCCACAGGGCGACGCCAACGGCGCTGAGCAGTTGCTCGGCTTGCTGGCGCTGCGCGTCAGAAACCTCGCTATTGGCAAACAAGCCGCTTACGCCCTGACGCAGCAGCGCCGGGGTGTTGGGCATGCAGCGAACAATCGCGCGGGTCGGCGTCTGGGCCGTGCTCAACCAAGTTTGCAGGCTGGCGCAGGTGATGCCGGCAGCAATCGAGACGATCAACTGATTGCTCGTCAATTCGGGCGCCAGCGCCAGGCAGACGGTTTTCATCGCCTGGGGTTTTACTGCCAACACCACCACGTCGGCGCCGCGCACGGCATCGGCGTTGTCGGCGAAGACGCTGATGCCATGCTCGGCAGCGACCTTGTTACGGTTTTCGACGCCAGGGTCGCCGGCGCTGATCAACTTGTTATCCATGCCCTGGGCGCGCAGGCCGCCGATCAGACTGGCAGCCATGTTGCCGGCACCAATAAAGGCAATACGGGGGTTGCTCATTAAACGCTTCCTTTAATCAGGCACGGGTTACGGTGGTTCATGGAGTGGGTTGCCCGTAATCACGGGCGCCGAACAGCGCGGTGCCGATACGCACCCAGGTTGCGCCTTCGGCGACAGCAGCTTCCAGGTCGTGGCTCATGCCCATCGACAGGGTGTCGAGCTCCGGCATACCGAGTCTGGCCTGCAACTGGCGCACGGTGGCAAAGGCCTCGTGCTGGGCGCAGGTGTCGTCGGTAGGTTCGGGTATCGCCATCAGGCCGCGTAGTTTCAGGCGTGGCAGTTGGGCCACGGCTGCCGCCAGCGCTGCCAAGTCTTCAGGCGTGCAGCCGGATTTGCTCGCCTCGCCGCTGACGTTTACCTGCAAGCAGATATTCAGCGGCGGCAAATGCGCGGGGCGTTGTTCCGAGAGGCGTTGGGCGATTTTCAGGCGGTCCACCGAATGTACCCAGTCGAAGTGTTCGGCTATGGCTTTGGTCTTGTTCGACTGGATGGGGCCGATGAAGTGCCAAGTCAAGGCCAGGTCGCTGAGTTCGACCTGTTTACCGAGTGCTTCTTGCAGGTAGTTTTCGCCGAAATCGCAAAGGCCGGCGGCGAAGGCTTCGCGAATGGCTTCGGCGGGTTTGGTTTTGCTCACGGCCAACAGGCCAACCTGATGAAAATCTCGCTGCGAGGCTTGCGCCGCCTCACGGATACGCTCACCGAGCTTTGCAATATTCTCTGCTATCGTGGACATTACCTGCACCAGCCGCCTGTGGTTGAGCGGCATTCTACCTGCTCTCTTGTCATTTGATGCTCGTCATTAGACGCACTTAATTAGGGAATTCCATGGATATCACTGCGCGAAACAGGGCGCTTCGGACCTGCACCTCTCGGCGGGTCTGCCGCCGATGATTCGGGTCGACGGCGATGTCCGCCGGATCAACCTGCCGGCACTGGACCATAAGCAAGTGCACGCGCTGATCTACGACATCATGAACGACAAGCAGCGCAAGGATTTCGAAGAATTCCTGGAGACTGACTTCTCCTTTGAAGTGCCGGGCGTCGCGCGTTTCCGGGTTAACGCCTTTAACCAGAACCGGGGTGCTGGTGCGGTATTTCGGACCATTCCCTCCAAGGTTTTGTCGATGGAAGACCTGGGCATGGGCGAAATCTTCAAGAAGATTTCCGATGTGCCGCGAGGTTTAGTACTGGTCACCGGGCCGACTGGTTCGGGCAAATCGACCACGCTTGCCGCCATGCTCGACTACATCAATAGCAACAAATACCACCACATTCTCACCGTCGAAGACCCGATCGAATTCGTTCACGAATCGAAAAAGTGCCTGATCAACCAGCGTGAAGTGCACCGCGACACCCTCGGGTTTAGTGAAGCCCTGCGTTCGGCACTGCGGGAAGACCCGGACATCATCCTCGTGGGTGAGATGCGCGACCTGGAAACTATCCGCCTGGCGCTTACTGCCGCGGAAACCGGGCACTTGGTATTCGGCACCTTGCACACCACCTCGGCGGCAAAAACCATCGACCGTGTGGTCGACGTATTCCCGGCCGAAGAGAAATCCATGGTGCGCTCCATGCTTTCCGAGTCGTTGCAGTCGGTTATCTCCCAGACCCTGCTGAAAAAGATTGGCGGCGGGCGGGTAGCGGCCCACGAAATCATGATCGGCACCCCGGCTATCCGTAACCTTATTCGTGAAGACAAAGTGGCGCAGATGTACTCGGCTATTCAGACCGGTGGCGCCTTGGGCATGCAGACCCTCGACGCCTGCCTTAAAGGCTTGGTCGCCAAAGGCCTGGTTTCTCGCGATGCAGCGAAAGAAAAGGCGAAAACCCCGGAAAATTTCTGACGCATATCCCATCCTGCAGGTCTGCCCGCTTGGAAGTGCGCGGCAGACAGCAGAATATGCATGGTTTCTATAACAGCGGCTTGCGCTACACGCGCGCAGCCGGTTGCCCCAATGGGGTGGCGGCAGCCTTCGGTTGCCGTGGCAAGGTTGCGTGATAGGCGAGAACTTCGATGGAATTTGAAAAGCTGCTGCGTTTGATGGTGACCTGTTTATCACCGCAGGCGTGCCGCCTTCGATGAAGGTCAACGGCAAGATCATGCCGATTACCAAAACGCCGATGTCCCCCGAGCAGGCCCGTGAAACCGTGCACGCGGTAATGAACGAGCAACAACGCCGCGACTTCGCCGAAAATCACGAATGCAACTTCGCCATCAGTGCCCGTGGCATTGGCCGTTTCCGCGTCAGCGCCTTTTACCAGCGCAACCTGGCCGGCATGGTGCTGCGTCGTATCGAAACCAATATTCCGACCCTGGAAGACCTCAAGCTGCCGGAGGTGCTGAAGAAACTGGCACTGACCAAGCGCGGCCTGGTGTTGTTCGTGGGCGCGACGGGTACCGGTAAATCCACTTCGCTGGCGGCAATGATTGGCTACCGCAATAAGAACAGCAGCGGCCACATCATCTCCATCGAAGACCCGATCGAATATATCCACCAGCACCAGAGCTGCATCGTCACTCAGCGCGAAGTGGGCATCGACACCGAGTCGTTTGAAGTGGCGCTAAAGAACACCCTGCGCCAGGCGCCGGACGTGATCCTGATTGGCGAGGTGCGAACCCGCGAAACCATGGACCACGCCGTGGCCTTCGCCGAAACCGGGCACTTGTGCCTGGCCACGCTGCACGCCAACAACGCCAACCAGGCGCTCGACCGGATCATCAACTTCTTTCCCGCCGACCGTCAGCAGCAGGTGTGGATGGACTTGTCCCTGAACCTCAAGGCCATCGTCGCGCAGCAATTGATTCCGACCCCAGATGGCAAAGGTCGCCGCGCGGTAATCGAGGTGTTGATCAACACCCCGCTAGCCGCTGACCTGATTCGTAAGGGTGAAGTGCACGAGCTCAAAGCGCTGATGAAGCGCTCCACCGAGCAAGGCATGCAGACGTTCGACCAGGCGCTGTACCAGCTGTACAGCCAGGGCGAGATTACCTACGAAGATTCGTTGGCCTATGCCGACTCGGCGAACGACCTGCGCTTGATGATCAAGCTCGGCTCGGAAACCGATGGCGATCACCTGACCACGATGTCGCAAGGGTTGTCGCTTGAGGTTGGCGACGAAGACAACGGCGGCCGGCGTTTCCGCTAAGTCACCGTAGGTGCGTTAAACACACCACGGGTACTCACGCACAGCTCAAACTCTCCACCGTCATCCCCGCGCAGGCGGGGATCCAAAGTCGCAGAAGAGACCTCGCTTGCCACATTATTCGCGGTCCCCGCCTACGCGGGGGCAACGGGCGGCGTTAGCGCGTAGTGACCCGCAACTGCGGCTCGCTACTGGGCAATACGCGCTTGGCCATGGCGTAGTGGTTTTTCCAGTAAGGCTTGTTGAGCGTGTCGATGGTGACCGTCTTGCCGCCGCGCGGCGCATGGATAAAACGGTCATTGCCCAGATAAATCGCTACATGGTTCACCCGCCGGCTGCGGATGTTGAAGAACAGCAGATCGCCGGGTTGTAACTGGCTGCGAGCGATTTTTTCGCCATCTTCGCGGGCCATCTCATTTGAGGTGCGCGAGAGGTCAACGTCGTCGATGTTATTAAAGGCGTAACGCACCAGGCCGCTGCAATCAAAGCCCTTCTCCGGCGACGTACCACCCCAGCGATAACGCACACCCAGCGTGTTCACTGCGCGGCCGAGCACCGAGCTGCTGTTTTTGGCTTCTATGGTTTTGGCGGCCAGAACGGGTTGCGCTTGAGCGCTGGTCTGGGCGGATTTGGCGCTGCTTTCGCCAGTGGATGCAGTGCGCCCGGTGGCATGGGCGGGGAGTGGCTGGTAACGATTCGTCGCCTCAGCGGCGAGCGGTAAACACAGACAAACAGTCAGCCATGTGAAGAAAAAAGGACGCATATGGCAGGGCTCGGTTTAAGAGAGCGCAACTTTATAACAGCTTTTCTGCTCACTTTTTGACCATTGGTCGATTGGAACTCGGGTCCGATGAGGGGAAAGCAGGGATAAAACGCGGCGTTTTTCGCGTTTGTAGTGACTAATCCTGAGTGTTTCGTTACCACTGAGTTCTTTGCACCAACGCCCATTCGCGTAGTCTGACCGCCATCGCCAACTCTCTATCGCCCATTGCCCCCGGGAGGCAAAGCATGAACGTAGTCAAAGACACCCACAGCAAGCTCATCGGCTATCTGCTGTGGATATTCGGTTTTCTCGGCGCCCACCGTTTTTACTACGGCAAGCCGGTGACCGGAACTATCTGGTTTTTCACCTTTGGCTTGTTGTTTGTCGGCTGGATCATCGACCTGTTCTTGATCCCGTCGATGGATCGCGAAGCGGACCTGCGCTTTAACGCTGGCGGTCTGGACTACAACGTCGCCTGGATTCTGCTGACCTTCCTCGGCGTGTTTGGCGTGCACCGCATGTACCAAGGCAAATGGATTACTGGCCTTATCTACCTGTGCACGGGCGGGCTGTTTTTCGTTGGTGTGCTGTATGACTTCTGGACGCTCAACAGTCAGGTGTCGGAGCGCAACACCGCGCAGCGTATTTGAGGGTGTGTTGGGCTTCGCTGCGCTCAACCCAACCTACGGACCATGTAGGTTGGGTTGAGCGCAGCGAAGCCCAACACAAAGCGCTAACACGACGGTCCAACTACTCAAGCCTGAAAGCTGATGTGTCCGTCGACCAAGGTGTAGCGCACCGCCCCTGGCAAACAGTGCCCAATAAACGGGCTGTTCTGGCCTTTGGAGAACCAGGTTTCTCCCGCCAGCGTCGAGGCATTGGCATCAAACAGCAGCACATCCGCTGGGCTGCCCACGGCCAGCTTGCCAGCCGGTAGGCGCAAGGCGCTGGCTGGGCCGGCGCTCAAGCGTGCGATCAAGGTCGGCAGATCAAGCAAGCCATCCTGTACCAAGCTCATGGCCAGCGGCAGCAACAGCTCCACGCTGCTGATACCCGGCTCAGTCGCTCCAAACGGCGCCAACTTGGCATCGGCTTCATGGGGCTGGTGGTGGCTGGCGATGGCTTGAATCACTCCAGACTTAACCGCCGCCCGCAGGCCATCACGGTCGGCAGCCGTGCGCAGCGGCGGTTGTACGTGGTACAGGCTGGAGAAGTCGATCAGCGCCTCATCCGTCAGAATCAGCTGGTACAGCGCCACATCGGCAGTCACCGGCAAGCCGCGTGCCTGGGCGTCGGCAATCAACTGCGCGCCACGGGCGCTGGTGAGCTGGCTGAAGTGCGCGCGCACACCGGTTTGTTCCACCAGCAGCAGGTCGCGGGCCAGGGCCACGGTTTCGGCGGTTTCTGGAATGCCGGGTAAGCCCAGGAAGCTGGCGGTGGCGCCTTCATGGGCCAAGCCGCCTTCGGCCAGGTCGCGGTCTTGCGATTGCAACACCACCGTCAGGTCGAAGGTCGCGGCGTATTCCATGGCGCGGCGCAGCGTGCGGGTGTTGCGGAAGCTGTCGAGACCATCGCCAAAGGCCACGCAGCCGGCGTCGCGCAGTGCAACCAATTCGGCCAGTTGCTCGCCCGCCAGGCCTTTGCTCAAGGCACCAATCGGAAACACCTTGGTATGCCCAGCGCTGCGAGCGCGGTCGAGGATCAGTTCGGCCACTGCCGGCGTGTCGAGAATCGGTTTGGTAAACGGTGGGCAGCACAGGCTGGTGATGCCGCCCGCTGCAGCGGCCAGGGTTTCGCTGGCGATGCTGCCTTTGCGGCTGTAACCCGGTTCGCGCAGGGCGACGTTCAGGTCGACCAGGCCGGGGCTGGCGATTAGGTTGCTGGCGTCGATGCTCTTGTCGGCGGTAAAGCCTGCCAGTTTGCTGCCAATGCCGGCGATTTTGCCGTCGGCGATAAACAGGTCGCTGATTTGATCCAGGCCGCTGGCTGGGTCGATCACACGGGCGCCGAGGATTTCGATGCGCATCAGTTTTGCTCCTCAGCTTCTTGGTTCGCTAGTGCTTCCTGGTTAAGCAGGCGCTGGGTGTTCTGCCCGCTCATGGCCATCGACAGCACAGCCATGCGAATGGCGATGCCGTAGGTGACCTGGTTGAGAATCACCGATTGCGGGCCATCGGCTACCGCTGATTCGATTTCTACACCGCGGTTGATCGGGCCCGGGTGCATGACCAAGGCATCCGGCTTGGCCAGTTTCAGCCGTTCGCTGGTCAGGCCGTAGAGGCGGTAGAACTCGCCTTCGCTGGGCAGCAAACCGCCAGTCATGCGCTCACGTTGCAGGCGCAGCATGATCACCACGTCGACATCTTTCAGGCCTTCGGCCAAGTCGGTGTAGATATTCACCCCGTATTGCTCGATGCCTACCGGCAGCAGGGTTTTCGGCCCGATCACGCGGATATCCGGGCAGCCGAGGGTTTTCAGCGCGAGCATATTGGAGCGGGCTACGCGTGAATGGAGGATGGCCACCGACAGATTTTCAAAGCTGCCTTTGTGCCGGCGGATGGTGAGCATGTCGAGCATGCCCTGGGTCGGGTGTGAGTGACGGCCGTCGCCGCCGTTGATAATCGCCATGTCCGGGCATACGTGCTCGGCAATGAAATGCGCTGCGCCTGAGTCGGCATGGCGTACCACGAAGATGTCCGCCGCCATGGCTTCGAGGTTACGCAGGGTGTCGAGCAGGGTTTCGCCCTTGCTGGTGGAGGAGGTCGACACGTTCAGGGTGATCACATCCGCCGACAGTCGCTGCGCCGCCAGCTCAAAGGTGGTGCGCGTGCGCGTGGAGTTCTCGAAGAACACATTGCACACCGTCTTGCCGCGCAGCAGCGGGACTTTCTTTACCGCGCGAGCGCCGACTTCAAGGAAGGAGTCAGCGGTATCGAGAATTTCGGTCAGCAACTCGCGAGGCAAGCCATCGAGCGAGAGGAAGTGGCGTAGCTGGCCCTGGTCGTTGAGCTGCAGCGGGCGCTTGGCATCGGTCGGCGTCATGGGGAGGTCTCAGTGGGCGGCGCTATCAGTGGGTGGAGCTAGTGGGGGCCTGATGCTCAAGGGCGAGCGGCGCGGGGCCGAGCAATTTTACCCGCTCATTGGGCGCCAGTGACAACGTAGCGCCGACCACATCCGGGCGAATCGGCAGTTCACGCGAGTTCAGGTCGAGCAGGCTGACCAGGGTAACGCTGGCCGGGCGGCCATAATCGAACAGCTCGTTAAGGGCGGCGCGAATGGTGCGCCCACTCATTAATACGTCGTCCACCAACACCAGGTGCTGGCCTTCGATTTCGAATGGCAGCACGGAGGGGCGCACCTGCGGGTGTAGGCCGTTCTGGGTGAAGTCATCGCGGTAGAACGACACATCAAGAATGCCCAGCTCGGTGTCGCGAGCCATGACTTCCAGCAGCGCCTGGGCGACCCATACGCCGCCGGTGTGAATGCCGATAAAGCGCGGTTCGGTAATCTGCCGGCTGGCCAGGTGTTCGCTCAGCGCGCTGGCCATTTGCGGCAGCAGCTCGGCGGGATTGGGTAGCTTCATGGTGTCTCCTTGAATCGCGAAAACGCAGGGCTTCAGGCGCCGGTATGTTCGGCCAGCCAGCCTTCGAGCAAAAGTGCGGCGGCCAGGGCGTCCACCGGGTTGTCCTTGTAGCCGCCCCGCTGGCCTTGTTGCAGGCGCTCGCCTTTGGCCTCAAAGGTGGTCAGGCGTTCGTCGTGGGTGTGCACCGGCAGGTTGAAGCGGCCATTGAGACGACGGGCAAACTTCTGGGCGCGGTCGCTCATCTCGCTGGTGCTGCCATCCATATTCAGCGGCAGGCCGACGACGATGGCGTCGGGTTGCCATTCGCGGATCAGCGCTTCGACCTTCTGCCAATCAGGCACGCCGTTCTGCGCTTTCAATACGCACAATTCACGGGCCGATCCGGTAATCACCTGGCCAACCGCAACGCCGATCTGCTTGGTGCCGTAGTCGAAGCCCAGCAGCAGGCGCAGGGGTTTGTCGGCCATCAGGCGTGCCCAGCTTGCGAAGTCAGCAGGCTGAGGTTGACGCCCAGGCGTGCGGCGGCGGCTGTGAGGCGTTGGTCAAACGGAAGGTCGAACAGAATGTGGTTGTCGGCGGGGCAGGTCAGCCAGGCATTGTTGATCAGCTCATTTTCCAACTGGCCGGCTTCCCAGCCTGCATAGCCCAATACGATCACGTATTTCTCCGGGCCCTCGCCATCGGCGATGGCGAACAGCACGTCTTGCGAGGTGGTTACCGCCAGCTCACCCAGCGCCGTGGTCGCTTGGAATTCCGGACCGGCGGGGTGCAGGACAAAACCACGGTCGGTTTGTACCGGGCCGCCCGAGTAAATCGGAAAGCTCTGGCAAATAGCCGGTGGCGGGGTGTCGGGACGCAGTTGCTCAAGCACATCGGCAAGGGTCAGGCCGTTGGGGCGGTTGATCACCAGGCCCATGGCGCCTTCCTCGTTGTGCTCCATCAGGAAGGTAACAGTCTGCGCAAAATTCGGATCGTCCATGTGCGGCATGGCAATCAGAAAATGGTTTTTCAGGTAGCTGGGGTTGGCGTCTTTCATGGCGCGTAGTTTGGCCGCTGGATGGTGGGCCTGACAAGCCGCGCGGCTGTTTGTGCGGCGCGGTTATTTGCTCGAAAGCTTGTCGCCGCGCTCGAAGCGCCAGGTGCGGATGATTTCCAGGCGGTCGATATCCGCCAGGTCGCCGGTAAAGGGCGAAAAAGGGGCGGAAAGGCGCACGATTTTTAGCGCGGCTTGATCCAGTAGCGGCTGACCAGAAGACTCCAGCACCTGCACTTCATAAAGGCTGCCGTCACGGTTGATCGACACCAGCAAGCGCAGGTTGCCGTAAATCCGCTGGCGGCGGGCTTCGTCGGGGTAGTTCAAATTGCCGATGCGCTCGACCTTTTTGCGCCACTCATCTTTGTACCAGGCGCCTTTATCGCGCATGGTCGAGGCGGCATTAAGGCGGTGAATCTTCGGGCGCTTGGCGTACAGCTGTTGTTCCTGCGCCAGCTCCGCTTCCAGGCCAGAAATTTCGGCGGACAGCTGTTCGCTATCAAACGCCGGCGCCTTGCGCGCATCCGGTTGTGGTTTGGTTTCTTCGCGTTTGACCGGGGTTTTCTGCTGCTTGGGCGCCGTGGTGGCGACCGCTGCTTTTGGCGCTTCTGCCTTGGTCGCCGGAGCGGGCGCAGTGGGCAGGGTGATGCGTTTAACTTCTTTGTCCTGGAACAGTGCTTGCTCGGTAGTTTTCGGCGCCGCCTTTTTATCCAGCGTGCCGCTTCCCTGTTGGTTGTCCTGAGCGAGGTAGTCGGCCTCTTTTGGCGCTTCCTTGCTCTTAAAGGTGGACAGGGTGATTTCCAGGGTTTTGCTGATCTCGCTCGGCGGCACGATGGTAAAGCTGACGCCGAGGATCAATGCCGCGTGCAGAGCGGCTGCGAGGAACAGGGTAAAGCCCAGCCGGTCCGCAGGGCGGACGCCGTAATCAGAAAGTTCTGGCGGGAGGGCAGTCGCGTTCATCGCTCAATTAGGGCTTGTTCAGGTTGCGCGCAGTCTGCCGAGGGCTTGGCGAAAAGTCCATGAAGCACTGCGCGCCTTGGTGAAGCACTGGGCATTTCTGCGTTGTGGGTCTCGCGGCGCACTCGCCTGCCTCTATATATGACTGCAGGCGAGTGGTGGTTGGCGGTGGGCTATTGGCGTTGGCTTAGCTGCGTGGCGATGGCGTCCATCAGCTGTTCGCCGATCTTGGTATCAAAGGCGTTGTCGATCTCGCGAATGCAGGTAGGGCTGGTGACGTTGATTTCCGTCAGATGCTCACCGATCACATCCAGGCCAACAAACAACAAGCCCTTCTCGCGCAAGGTAGGCCCGACCTGGGCGGCGATCCAGCGATCACGCTCGGTCAGCGGCCGCGCTTCGCCGCGACCGCCGGCTGCCAGGTTGCCACGGGTTTCGCCGGCAGCCGGAATGCGCGCCAGGCAATAAGGCACTGGCTCGCCATTGATCATCAGAATGCGTTTGTCGCCATCCTTGATTGCCGGCAGGTAGGCCTGCGCCATGATCTGCTGCTGGCCGAGGTTGGTCAGGGTCTCGAGGATCACCGACAGGTTTGGATCGCCTTCGCGGTGACGAAAGATTGAGGTTCCGCCCATGCCATCCAAGGGTTTGAGAATGATGTCACGGTGCTCTTTGGCAAACTCGCGCAGAATGTCGGCACGGCGGCTGACCAATGTGGGC
>LNAP01001801.1_pt1 | contig 70086 bp, 61 predicted proteins | sample 602601 | NCBI WGS metagenome assembly LNAP01 (sample SAMN02440304, study PRJNA202911) | soil metagenome | biome: Subtropical and temperate rainforests or woodlands; isolation source: soil samples (1 kg each in a 20% v/v slurry with milli Q water) were... ...
GAAGCCAGGATGGTGTCGGGCCGCAACGCCGCCCTGAAGAGGTTGAGGTCCAGCAACCCGGAATCTTCAACCTGCAGGTAAGTGACCTCGTAGCCTTGTCGTTCGAGCTCCCGGCACGTATCCAGAACCGCCTTGTGTTCGGTCTTCACTGTGACAATGTGCTTGCCCCGCACCGAATGGAAAGCTGCTGCGCCCTTCAACGCAAGGTTGTTGGACTCGGTAGCACCTGACGTCCAGACGATTTCACGCGGGTCGGCATTGACCAGTTCAGCGACCTGGCTGCGCGCCAATTCGACGGCCTCTTCCGCATCCCATCCATAGCTGTGACTACGCGATGCCGGGTTGCCGAAATTCTGGGACAACCACGGGATCATCTTCTCGGCAACCCGCGGGTCAACCGGCGTAGTTGCCGAGTAGTCGAAATAGATCGGACGTGATGGCATGGACGAAAGTTCCTGGTTTGTTAGGCGGGCGCTATGGATTTTATGGCGATGGTTGCGGGGCGGTCTACGCGCACGGTCTTTTGATCTTTGGTCGCTTCTTGTAGCAGTCGCATACGCTGCTGATCCACCAGATCCTGCAATGACACCGAATCCAGATAATCTACCATTTTACGATTTAACGTGGACCACAGCTCGTGTGTCATGCATTTACCGCTATTGCCATTCCGGCCGATATTGCAATCTTCCTTGCCTCCGCAGCTGGTGGCGTCCAGCGGCTCGTCGACCGCGAATATGATGTCAGCCACAGTGATGTTGCGGGCCAGCCGCGCGAGAGAGTAGCCACCACCCGGCCCGCGCATGCTTTCGACCAGCTCGTGGCGACGCAGTTTTCCAAATAGTTGTTCAAGATAGGATAGCGATATATTCTGGCGATCGCTGATGCCAGCCAGGGTGACAGGACCGCTTTGCTGGCGTAGTGCCAGGTCGATCATGGCGGTCACGGCGAAACGCCCTTTGGTCGTTAGACGCATGGTGAATTCCTTGCCAAAACTTTTACAGATGGAGATGAAATCAGCCAGTGAGCCATACCCGACTAATTAACTCAAGTATAGTCAATTCCCGACTAATTTGCTAGGGTAATTCATCGTCAATGCGAGCGTCTCCGGTTGTCCGTCCGGAACGTGGCAAAAAAAAACCGTGCGGTCGCACGGTTTTGGTTGCAAGTGTATGAATTTATGCCGCCTGGTATTGGGTAGCGCGCTTGCGCACCATTTCGAGCACGCCCTGACACGCGTCTTCAAGGTAATCCAGCACCTTGCCGAACCCTTCTGGCCCGCCATAGTAGGGATCGGGCACGGTGGCCTCTTCAAATTCGTTGGCAAAGCGCATTAACAACATAAGCTTGTGCTGATAGATTTTCGGGCATTGCTGCTGCATAGCCGACAGGTTTTCCCAGTCCATGGCAAGAATAAGGTCGAATTCCCGGAAGTCGTCGGCGGTGATCTGCCGGGCAACGCAATGGGATAATTCGTAGCCGCGCTTGCGCGCGGCAGCCTGCGCGCGAGCGTCGGGCGCCTCGCCAATATGAAAGCTGTGGGTGCCAGCTGAATCTACGCCCACGACCCCAGAGAGCCCCGCCTCGTCGATTAACCGGCGAAAGACACCCTCTGCGCTTGGCGAGCGACAGATATTACCCATGCAAACGAAAAGTACCTTAGTCATCATAGGTAAGAGTGTGAGGGAAAACCCGCAATAAGGCAAGAGTTTTTGCAAGCAAACATATACATCGTGGCACGCATTGACAAAAGCAAAAACGTAGTTGCAACAACACCTTACCAGCTTTTGAAAGAGGCCACGATCGCAGCATAGGTCATTGAAAAAGCAAGATATGGGCACGCGATCATGCGCTGCACCAAGCGAATTCATGTCCGGGAAACACGACGATGAATGAGGGTAAACCCGTATGTATCTTGATACGATATGCGGTTTCCAGGACCTGAAAGCGCAAACAAAATTGTTACGACGATATGTATGTCGGGATAATGTTGCACATTAACGACATCTGTAGGATCGGCCTACCCTACGCAGACTAGGAAAATAACGCCTTTTGTTTGAGTCGATTCAATGCATCACGTGCGGCGGCCGCCTGTTCGAATTCAAGATTCCTGGCATGGTCCATCATGAGCTTCTCCAGGCGTCGAATTTCCTTGGCCAATGACTTGTCGTCATGCAGCACATCCGGAGATATATCATCAGCAGCGGATTTCTCAACAGGCGTAACCATCACGCCATCTATCATTTCGCGCACAGCCTTGCTGACACTGCGGGCCGTAATCCCATTGACTTCATTGAACTCCAGCTGCTTCAAGCGCCGCCTTTCGGTCTCGCCCATAGCGCGGCGCATTGAGTCGGTAATGCGGTCAGCATATAAAATCGCCCTGCCATTCAGGTTGCGCGCGGCGCGCCCCATGGTTTGGATCAGGCTGCGTTCGGAGCGAAGGAAACCTTCCTTGTCCGCATCCAGTATTGCAACCAGCGACACCTCGGGAATATCCAGTCCTTCGCGTAGCAAGTTGATACCGACGAGGACGTCGAATACGCCCAGGCGCAAGTCGCGGATGATCTCGACCCGCTCCACCGTATCAATATCGGAATGCAGATAGCGCACCTTGATTCCATGCTCGCTGAGGTAATCAGTCAAGTCTTCGGACATCCGCTTGGTCAGGGTAGTCACCAACACCCGTTCCTGGACCTCCACGCGCTTCTTGATCTCGCCCACCAGGTCGTCGACCTGCGTAGTGGCGGGCCGCACTTCAACTTCGGGGTCAACCAGGCCTGTCGGGCGCACGACCTGTTCAACAACATTGTCAGAATGTTCTTTTTCGTATGCCGCCGGTGTGGCCGACACAAAGACGCACTGACGCATCCGCTGCTCGAACTCTTCGAGTTTCAACGGGCGATTGTCGACCGCCGAGGGCAGGCGGAAACCGAATTGGACCAAGGTGGACTTGCGCGAACGGTCCCCCAAGTACATGCCACTGAGCTGCCCCAGGGTCACATGGCTTTCGTCGATGAACATCAAGGCATCGGCGGGAAGGTAGTCTATGAGCGTGGGCGGCGGTTCGCCTGGCGCGGCGCCTGACAAGTGTCGGGAGTAATTCTCAATGCCTTTGCAGAAACCCAATTCTTGGAGCATCTCGAGATCGAAGCGTGTGCGCTGCTCGAGTCGTTGGGCCTCGACCAGTTTGCCGTCGGCTACGAGGAATGCCACGCGCTCACGCAATTCCTGCTTGATGGTTTCAATGGCCCGAAGCACCGTGCCGCGCGGAGTCACGTAATGGGAGCTCGGGAAAACGGTGAAGCGAGGCAGCTTGTGCTTGATCTTGCCAGTGAGGGGATCGAACATCTCCAGCGTCTCGATTTCATCATCGAACAAGGTGATGCGCAATGCGAGTTCCGCATGCTCGGCGGGAAACACATCAATGATTTCACCGCGTGCCCTGAAAGCACCCCGCACGAACTCGACATCATTGCGTTCGTATTGCATCGCAACCAGGCGACCGAGCAGTTCCTGGCGGGCAATACGGTCGCCGGCGCGCAGCGTCAGCACCATGGCGTGATAGTCGCCGGGATTGCCGATCCCGTAGATACACGATACGGTGCCTACAATAATGGTGTCGCGCCTCTCCAGCAGGCTCTTTGTCGCAGAGAGCCGCATTTGTTCGATATGTTCGTTGATGGACGAGTCTTTCTCGATGAACAGGTCCCGCGCCGCCACGTAAGCTTCGGGTTGGTAGTAGTCGTAATAAGATACAAAATACTCCACCGCGTTATTCGGGAAAAAATCGCGCATTTCAGCATACAGTTGCGCTGCAAGCGTCTTGTTGGGCGCCAGCACAATGGCCGGCCGACCGGTACGGGCGATGACGTTGGCCATGGTGTATGTCTTGCCGGATCCGGTCACGCCCAGCAAGGTCTGGAACATTAGACCGTCATTGATTCCCTCAACTAGCGCATCAATGGCGGCAGGCTGGTCGCCCGCTGGCGGATACGGCCGAAAGAGCTGAAACGGACTGTTGGGGTATTCGATGAAACCGGGCGCCGGTAGGTTCATACTGGACATTTTCAGGGTAAACCCCTTATTATCACATTAATCCCGCGGTTTTCCGTATCCATTCCTTACTGCCCCCCAATCATTCAAAATGCACTCACTATTCGAATCCGTCGAACTCGCCCCGCGCGACCCCATCCTTGGCCTGAACGAACAATATAACGCAGATACGCGTGCGGGCAAGGTCAATCTCGGCGTCGGAGTGTATTACGACGATGAAGGCCGCCTGCCCTTGCTGCAAGCTGTGCGCAAGGCAGAGATTGGGCGTATTGAAGCCGCCGCCGCTCGTGGCTACCTGCCTATCGAAGGCATTCCTGGGTACAACATGGCAGCCCAGACCTTGCTGTTCGGCCAAGGCTCTGAACTTCTGGCTTCGGGCAGGGTCTTGACAGCCCAGTCACTGGGGGGTACAGGCGCGCTCAAGATCGGTGCTGACTTTCTGAAGCAGCTGCTGCCTCAATCAAAAGTTGTCATCAGCGATCCAAGCTGGGAAAACCACCGTGCGCTCTTCGAGCGCGCTGGTTTCACTGTGGACACCTACCCGTACTACGACTCAGAAACCCATGGCTTGAACTTCAACGGCATGCTGGAATGCCTGCAGAAATTGCCGGAGCAAACCATAGTCCTCTTTCATGCATGCTGCCATAACCCAACCGGCGTCGATCCCACGTTCGACCAGTGGCAACAAATCGTTGAAATCGTCAAAGCTAAAAACCTGGTGCCTTTCCTGGATATTGCCTACCAGGGCTTCGGCGACGGCATTGAAGAAGACGCGTCGGTTGTGCGCTTGTTCGCGCAGCACGATCTCACCATGCTGATCAGTTCCTCATTCTCGAAATCGTTCTCCCTGTATGGCGAACGCGTTGGGGCCCTCACACTGGTATCTTCCAGCAAAGAAGAATCCGCGAGGGTGCTCAGCCAGCTCAAACGCGTCATTCGTACAAATTACTCGAATCCCCCGACACACGGTGGTACCGTTGTCTCCACCGTGCTCAATACACCCGAACTGTACACGTTGTGGGCAAGCGAACTTGCCGGCATGCGCGACCGGATACGCGCCATGCGCATCCAGTTGGTGCAAAAGCTCAAAGACCACGGGATTAAGCAAAATTTCGATTTCGTGCTGAAGCAACGCGGCATGTTCTCTTATTCTGGCCTCACCGCCGCACAGGTTGACCGCCTGCGCGACGAATACGGCGTGTACGCCGTCAGCAGTGGCCGCATCTGCGTCGCTGCACTGAACAGCCACAATATTGACTATGTCGCTGCTTCGATTGCCAAGGTGCTCGCTTGACACGGCTGGTCGCTTGATCTTTTCTCTAAAGTGTTGCAAAATCCAGACTGTATAAAAACACAGTCTGGATTGCCATGGCCGTCAAGCTCACCGAGCGTCAGCAACAAATTCTCGATCTTATCCGCAACGAAATTTCGCGTACGGGGTTTCCGCCTACGCGCGCCGAAATCGCGCATGCGCTGGGTTTCCGGTCTGCCAATGCTGCCGAAGACCACCTGAAGGCTCTGGCAAAAAAAGGGGCCATCGAGCTCACCGCTGGCGCATCGCGTGGCATACGCCTCATTCCGGCATCCGACAACGGTCCGGCCCACGCTTTTGATCACGTGTCCAGCACCCTCAGGCAATTGCTCATCCCGCTGGTCGGGCGCGTTGCCGCGGGCAGCCCAATTCTCGCTGCCGAACATGTCGAACGCGAGATCGGCATAGAACCCTCCCTCTTTAGCCAGGTCCCCGATTACCTGCTGCGCGTGCGCGGGCTCAGCATGCGCGACGTCGGTATCCTTGACGGTGACCTCCTTGCCGTCAAGAAAACACCCGATGCCCGCAATGGTCAAATTGTCGTGGCGCGTCTGGGCGACGAGGTAACGGTCAAACGCTTGTCGCGTACGGGAAACCGAATCGAACTCCTACCGGAAAACCCGGACTTTTCGCCAATTATCGTCACGCCCGACGACGAATTTTCGCTAGAAGGCATTGCGGTCGGTCTCATCCGAACGACAACCTTGCAATAATCCACCAAGGTCTCCCAAAAGAAAGGACATCCACGATTGGATGTCCTTTCTTGTCATGCGACCTGATCTAACGGTCTCAGTGCTTCATCAAGCCACCGGAAGACTCATCAGTACGCTTGGAATTTGCCAGCGATTCCGCAGCCAAACGAGCCACTTCCTCGTCAGAGAGTGGCGTTGGCATGTTCTGCAACGCCACTTCCAACACACGATCGATCCAGCGTACTGGAATGATCTCGAGGTGGTTCTTGACGTTGTCCGGAATTTCGGCCAAGTCCTTTACGTTTTCCTCTGGAATCATGACCAGCTTGATGCCGCCCCGATGCGCCGCAAGAAGTTTTTCCTTTAAGCCGCCTATACCCAACACTTCGCCACGCAACGTTATTTCACCCGTCATGGCTACATCTGCGCGCACTGGAATACCAGTTAGTGCGGACACCATGGCTGTGGTAATGGCAATGCCTGCCGATGGTCCGTCTTTGGGTGTGGCGCCTTCAGGAAAGTGCACGTGCAGGTCACGCTTCTCGAAGGACGTATTCGGAATACCCCATTTCTGCGAACGCGCGCGGACTACCGTACGCGCCGCTTCAACGGATTCTTTCATGACATCGCCAAGCGACCCGGTGCGCAGCACAGCACCCTTGCCCGGCATATCGGCAACTTCAATGGTCAGCAGATCACCGCCCACTTCAGTCCATGCCAAGCCAGTCACCTGACCAACCTTATTTTCCTTCTCGGCCATGCCAAAGCTGAAACGCCGTACGCCCAGGAAGTCGGCAAGATTGTCGGAATTGACGACTACGCGCTCGACGTCGGCGATTGCTGCGGCTTTCCTGCCCCGTACACGGGGTGCGGGATTGGAGGCCAGCATTTTTTTGACGACCTTCCGGCAAATCTTGCTGATCTCCCTTTCCAGAGCACGGACTCCTGCTTCGCGAGTGTAGTAGCGCACGATGTCCCGCACGGCTGACTCTTCAATGGTGACCTCGCCTTCCTGCACACCGTTATTCTTCATAAGCTTGGGAAGAAGGTGATCGAATGCAATATGCACTTTTTCATCCTCGGTATAGCCCGACAGACGTATGACTTCCATGCGGTCAAGCAAGGCCGGTGGAATGTTCAGCGTATTGCTGGTCGCCACGAACATCACGTCAGACAGATCAAAGTCAACTTCGATGTAGTGGTCCTGGAATGTGTGATTCTGTTCCGGATCCAGTACCTCGAGCAAAGCCGACGATGGATCACCACGGAAATCGGCGCCCATTTTGTCGATTTCGTCAAGCAGGAACAAGGGGTTGCGTACACCCACCTTGCTCATGTTCTGCAGGATCTTGCCCGGCATGGAACCGATGTAGGTGCGCCGATGACCGCGGATTTCAGCCTCGTCGCGCACGCCGCCCAAGGCCATGCGCACGAATTTTCGGTTAGTGGCACGCGCAATGGATTGACCCAGGGACGTTTTGCCGACGCCCGGAGGCCCGACAAGACATAAAATGGGCGCCTTGAGCTTGTCGACACGCTGTTGCACGGCGAGGTACTCAATAATCCGTTCCTTGACTTTCTCAAGTCCGTAGTGATCGGCATCGAGTACGCTTTCCGCGTTCGAAATCGAATTATTGATTCGATTCCTTTTGCGCCATGGCAAGGCGATGAGGGTATCGATGTAGTTTCGCACGACCGTAGCTTCGGCTGACATCGGCGACATCAGCTTGAGCTTCTTGAGTTCGGAATCGGCTTTCTTTTGCGCTTCTTTGGGCAGTTGCGCGGCCGCGATTTTCTTTTCAAGTTCTTCGATATCGGCGCCGTCTTCGCCCTCACCCAGTTCTTTCTGGATAGCCTTGACCTGTTCGTTCAGATAGTAGTCGCGTTGACTCTTTTCCATCTGCTTCTTGACGCGACCACGAATACGCTTCTCGACCTGAAGGATGTCGATTTCCGATTCGAGTTGCGACAGCAGGCTTTCCAATCGCTGGATGGTACCGGTGACTTCGAGCATTTGCTGCTTCTGCTCGAGCTTCAATGGCAGGTGCGCGGAGATAGTGTCGGCAAGACGGCCAGCGTCGTCAATTCCTGTGAGCGAACTAAGAATTTCCTGGGGGATCTTTTTGTTCAGCTTCACATATTGCTCGAACTGTGCAACGACCGCACGGCGCAATGCTTCGGACTCGGCACCTTCGGTGACCTCGGATTCGACCTGCACGACTTGTGCCATGAAATGCGTTTCGACATCAGTTACCTGCTTGATGCGGGCACGTTCCAAGCCTTCGACAAGAACCTTGACGGTGCCGTCGGGAAGCTTGAGCATTTGCAGAATACTGGCGGCACAACCGATTTCGTATAAATCTTCGGGAGTCGGATCGTCTTTGCCGGCCGACTTCTGGGCGACCAGCACGATGTTGTTGCCTGCTTCCATGGCCAGTTCAAGGGCCTTGATCGAGCGGGGGCGCCCAACAAAAAGCGGAATCACCATGTGCGGAAATACCACCACATCGCGCAAGGGCAACAGCGGCAAGTCCGTGGGTTCCGAAGTAAGAATCTGGCTCGCAGACATAGTAATTTCCTTAAAATAGACCTCTAGATGCAAAAGGGAAGCCAGGGCCTCCCTTTTGCAGTACTACCTGTAGGTGTATGTAGTGACGATAGCCACCGGAATACTGTTCCCCAGTGTTAATTTGCCGGAATGCCTACGCCGCGGCATCCTTCATTTTCTTCGGTACGGCTTGCTGAACTTGCGAGGGCGACTCAGCATCGTCCTGATAAATCAGCAGGGGCGTACCCTTGCCGCTTACGGCGTTTTCATCGACCACAACCCGTTTGACGTTTTTCTGCGATGGAAGTTCATACATGGTTCCCAACAGCGCGCCTTCCACGATGGACCGCAAGCCGCGTGCGCCTGTACGGCGCTTGATTGCGCGTTTGGCAATGGCGGCCAGTGCCTCAGGGCGCACATCGAGTTCGACCTCTTCCATTTCAAACAGTTTCTGAAACTGTTTGAGCAGAGAGTTCTTGGGCTCGGTAAGAATACGTACCAGCGTGTCTTCCTGAAGCTCCTCGAGGGTGGCGACAACCGGGAGACGACCGACCAGTTCCGGGATAAGACCGAACTTGATGAGGTCTTCGGGTTCGACTTCAGCGAAGAGTTCTCCCACACCCCGTTCGGATTTGGCACGCACCGATGCCGAAAAACCTATGCCTGAACGCTCGGTACGATCGCGAATGACCTTTTCCAGCCCGTCGAAAGCACCGCCTACGATGAACAGGATATTGGTGGTGTCGACCTGGACAAAGTCCTGGTTGGGGTGCTTGCGCCCGCCTTGGGGAGGTACAGACGCGATGGTGCCTTCGATGAGCTTCAGCAGCGCCTGCTGCACACCTTCACCAGACACATCGCGCGTGATGGATGGGTTGTCTGCCTTGCGCGAGATTTTGTCGATTTCATCGATATAGATGATGGCGCGTTGCGCCTTTTCGACATCGTAATTGCAGTTCTGGAGCAGCTTCTGCACGATGTTCTCGACGTCTTCGCCCACATAACCGGCTTCGGTAAGGGTGGTCGCGTCTGCCATAACAAAAGGAACGTCCAGCATGCGGGCAAGCGTCTGCGCCAGCAGCGTCTTGCCTGAGCCGGTGGGCCCGATAAGCAGGATGTTGCTCTTGGACAGCTCCACGTCGTCACCCTTGACGTCGCCATAGCGGATGCGCTTGTAGTGGTTGTAAACCGCTACTGCAAGTGTGCGCTTGGGGGTGTCTTGCCCGATAACGTAGCCGTCGAGAAATGACTTGATTTCATGAGGCGTCGGCAATTCGTTGCGTATGGCATCCCGGGCGGCTTCCTGTGTTTCTTCAAGAATGATATCGTTGCAGAGGTCGATGCATTCATCGCAAATAAAAACCGAGGGTCCGGCGATAAGCTTGCGAACCTCGTGCTGGCTTTTAATGCAAAACCTTATCGTCCGACGATCCTTTTTTTTCGGGCATAAAACTCTTCGTTCAGTTCAGTGGACAGGACACGCGCCCTGTCGGTAATAACCGGTAGTGCGCAACGCGCTACCAGGAGGCTGGCCAATTACACTTCGTCAGTGCGGGAGGCCAGTACTTTATCTACCAAACCATACGATACCGCATCTTCGGCCGACATGAAATTATCACGCTCAGTGTCCACTTCAATGCGCTCAACCGGTTGGCCAGTGCTTTCAGCCAGGATGGCGTTCAGGCGCGCGCGCAGACTGAGGATCTCGCGAGCCTGAATCTGGATGTCGGAAGCTTGCCCCTGAGCACCGCCTGATGGCTGGTGAATCATGATGCGTGAGTTGGGCAACGTATAACGCTTGCCCTTGGCACCCGCAGCGAGCAGGAACGCGCCCATGCTGGCCGCGATACCCGTGCACAGCGTAGAGACATCGGGCTTCACGAACTGCATGGTGTCGTAGATGGCGAGGCCGGCGTAGACCGACCCGCCGGGCGAGTTGATATACAAGGAAATATCTTTATCGGGATTCTCGGACTCGAGGAACAGCAACTGCGCCACGACCAGATTGGCGGACTGGTCATTGACCGGTCCGACAAAGAATATTACGCGTTCGCGCAATAGACGGGAGTAGATGTCGTAGGAACGCTCGCCGCGACCCGACTGTTCTATCACGATGGGCACATAGCCCAACCCCGAGGGGGTCACCGAGTCACCACCATACATAGAGGCGTAAAAATCGGTAAATCGTGACATTTAGTTAGTCCCCATGAGTTCATCGAAAGCGACATCTTCGTCGGTTACCTTGGCCTGCGACAACACGTGTTCGACCACGTTATCTTCGAGGACGATAGCTTCGATTTCGGCACGCCGCTGACGATCGGAAAGATAGTAGGCTACCACCTGAGCAGGCTGCTCGTAGTTCTGCGCAAATTCCTCGATGCGGGTGCGGACCTGTTCAGGCTTGGCTTGCAGGTCGGCACTCTGGACAAGTTCCGAAACAAGCAGCCCCAGACGCACGCGACGCTCGGATTCCGCGGTAAAAGCTTCTGCCGGGATAGGCATGGAATCGGCATTCGGTACACCGCGTTGCTTGAGCTCTTCACGCGCTGCGACGACCCGGCCCTGAGCATCGTTCTGCACCAGCGACTTCGGTACGTCGAACGAGCAGGCTGCGATCAGGGCGTCCATGACGCTGGATTTAGTGCGTGCCTGGGCGCGCGACTTGACCTCGCGTTCAATGTTGGCGCGTACGTCGGCCACCAGCTTCTCGACGTCACCCTCGGGCTGACCCAGCGACTTGGCGAACTCGGCATTCATCTCGGGCAATACAGCTTCGGCGACTTCAGTGACGGTAATCTTGAATTCAGCGGTCTTGCCGGCGACCTCCTTGCTGCCGTATTCCTCGGGGAATGTCAGCGGGAATGTCTTGGATTCACCCGATTTCATGCCGCGCACAGCGGTTTCGAATTCAGGAAGCATGCGGCCCTGACCTAGGACGAACGGGAATTTCTCGGCAGTACCGCCATCGAAAGCCGCCCCGTCGATAGTGCCGACGAAATCGAGCGTAACGCGATCGTCGTCTTGCGCAGCACGGTCTTCGCGGACTTCGTAAGTGGCGCGTTGCTTGCGCAGGATATCGATAGTGCGCTGCACTTCGGTGTCGCCAATTTCAACACGAGCACGCTTGACTTCCAGGGTCGTCAGATCGGGCACGGCGACTTCCGGATAAACCTCAAAGGTGGCCGAGAACGCCATGGAGCCCTCATCGACACCTTCGGTCTTGGGTTCGAGGTTGGGCGTACCAGCCACGCGCAACTTGCTTTCGCCGATGACTTTCTCAAGCGAACGACCCACTTCAGTATTAATTACGTCGTAGCGAATGCCAGCCCCATGACTACGCTCGATAAGGGACAGCGGAGCCTTCCCCGGGCGGAAACCTTGGACTTTGGCAGTGCGTGCGACGCGCTTCAGTTGAGCCTGGACTTCTTTTTCGACGTCGGCAACACGGCGCTCCAGGCCGGACAATATTTCAACCGCAGGCTGCATTAGGGACCTATTTAAATAAGTAATTGAACAAATGAACAGGACATTTTACCGGAAAGTAATGGTAATGATGTAACGGCTCCTGACGCAAACTATAGCCTGATTCGAAAAACACCATGATCAGGCAACCGGTATTTTGTTACTCGTATAGGCCGGGTAGCGTGTTAGCATTCTAACCACAAATAAAATCACTTTAAAATCAATCCACTAAAGGGTGCTCACCTGAGCGTCCGAATTAATGAAATACAGAATACAAAACGCGTTTACCTCCTCGCTGCTCCGCACGTTCTCTGCCCTGCCCTACGAACTCGTCGCCCGAGCCGGCGAGGCGCTTGGTTCGCTGCTTTATCTGATACCCGGCAAACGCAAGCATATCCTCCACACAAATTTGCGCCTGTGCTTTCCCGAGAAGACCGTGCGTCAGCGCGAGGAATTGGCACGCTCAACATTCCGCCACGTTATCCGCAGTTACTTCGAGCGCGGGATTCAATGGTATGGCAGCGCAAAGGCGCTTACCAGGCTGGTCAAGCTCGAAAGCGCCATCGAGCTCAAGGACAATTACGAACAGCCCACCATATTCCTGGGCTTTCATTTCACGGCGATCGAAGCCGGCTGCATGTATTACTCGATATTGCACCCTGTAGCCTCCGTCTATACCCCCATGTCCGACCAGTCCACCGAAGACATCTCGCGCGAGCAGCGCGGTCGCTTTGGCACCGAAATGATTGCACGCAACGGCAGCGCGCGAGAGATACTCAACGTACTGAAATCCGGCAAGCCCATCATGCTCGCGGCAGATATGGATTTTGGCCTGCGGGATTCGGTCTTTGTCCCTTTTTTCGGCGTACAGGCGTGTACGCTGACTGCCGTATCGCGCCTGGCACGCCTCGCCGGCGCGCGGGTGGTGCCCTTTATTACCGGCGTGTCGCCTGGTTATGTCGGCTATAAGCTAAGTATTTTCAAACCCTTCGATAACTTTCCTTGCGGCGATCCTACGGCTGACGCTTTACGCATGAATCAATTCCTGGAAGCGCAAGTTCGGCTGGCACCGGAGCAATATTACTGGGTGCATCGGCGCTTCAAGCGCCGCCCCGCAGGCGAGGCCGCCATCTATTGAAACGTTTACCATCAGACTTGCATGCGTAGCGAAGCTCAGCTACACTGGCGGGCTTCCTTACATGCGAACGTGGCGGAATTGGTAGACGCACCAGATTTAGGTTCTGGCGCCGAGAGGTGTGAGAGTTCGAGTCTCTCCGTTCGCACCACCCTCCGTGGTGTTGTGCCGATAGGCGCAGGATGCCTCGAGGCTGGGCAGCGCAAACATACCGCCGTCGAATTTGGGGCGCTCAGCAAGACAAGCCTGCTAAAATCGCCAGCTTATCATTCTGTTGCAGCAGCCATGAATCCCCGTTTAAGCGCGCTCCATCCGTATCCATTCGAGAAACTACGACGCTTGCTTGCCCAGGCCGGTACGCCTGCACAACAGGTTCCGTCGGTGAATCTTTCTATCGGCGAACCCAAGCACGCCACTCCGCCATTCATCGTTAAGGCCATGCAGGACGCAATGGACGGCTTGTCGGTCTACCCGCCCACAAAGGGAGATGCCGCCCTGCGTGGCACCATTGCCGCCTGGATCGCGCGCCGCTATGACATAACACAACCCGACCCGGAAACACAGGTACTGCCTGCCTTGGGGTCGCGCGAAGCCTTGTTTGCGTTTGCCCAGACCGTAATCGACCCGAACTCCGACGCAGTGGTAGTATGCCCTAATCCTTTCTACCAGATCTATGAAGGGGCCGCGTTGCTCGCTGGCGCCCAACCCTATTTCATCAATGCGCGGGCCGACCTCAATTTCGGCTATGACTGGCAATCCGTACCCCCGGAAGTATGGCGCAAGACCCAACTCCTATTTGTGTGTTCACCAGGCAATCCCGCCGGAAATGTCATGTCGCTGAACGATTGGCAAATCATATTCACCCTGTCGGATGAATATGGTTTTGCCATTGCCTCGGACGAGTGCTATTCCGAAATCTATCTTGACGAAGCCAGCAAGCCTTTGGGGGGCATGCAGGCTGCCAGCCTGCTTGGACGCCACGATTACCGCAATCTTGTCTCTTTCTCCAGTCTTTCGAAGCGCTCCAATGTTCCGGGACTACGCTCAGGTTTCGTGGCCGGAGACAGCAAGCTGATCGGACAGTTCCTGCTGTATCGCACGTACCATGGCAGCGCGATCAGTGCCGTGGTGTCCCGCGCAAGCATCGCGGCATGGAACGATGAAGCCCACGTCGTGGAGAACCGTCGGCTGTACCGCGAGAAGTTCGAGGCAGTGGTGCCCATACTTGCTCCGGTGCTGAATACCGGGTGGCCCGATGCATCCTTTTATTTGTGGGCTCAGACACCTTACTCCGATACGGATTTCGTTCGCGACCTGTACGGCGCGACTGGGGTCACTGCGCTGCCGGGAAGCTTCCTGGCGCGCGAGGCCCATGGCGTCAACCCCGGTGCTGGCCGCATACGCATCGCCCTGGTGGCCCCTTTGGAGCAATGCGTCGATGCGGCGCGCCGCATCGCTGAATTCGTTACCCGCGCCGCCGCGCCTTGAATCCGATCACACACTTACGTTCACTTCAATAGAGACATAAAAGAAAATCCATGACTATCGAACTGCAATCCACTATAGAAAACGCTTGGGAAGGTCGCGCCGAGCTCTCCCCCACCTCCGGGCATGCTGATGTACGCGCAGCGGTACAGGAAACGCTCGCCTGCCTCGACACTGGAAGCCTTCGCGTTGCCGAAAAGATCGATGGCGACTGGGTGGTGCATCAGTGGGTAAAAAAGGCCGTGCTTCTTTCCTTCCGGCTCGAAGACAATACCGTAATGGGCCAGGGTGCACTTCAGTTTTACGATAAGGTGCCTTCAAAATTCGAGAACTACGATGCGAAGGCGTTCGCCGACGGCGGCTTTCGCGTGGTGCCGCCCGCTGTGGCACGCAAAGGATGCTTCATCGGCAGAAACGTTGTCTTGATGCCGTCATACGTGAATGTCGGTGCCTATGTCGCTGAAGGCACCATGGTCGACACGTGGGCAACGGTTGGATCGTGCGCGCAAATAGGTAAAAATGTCCACCTGTCCGGCGGCGTGGGCATAGGCGGCGTGCTCGAGCCCCTGCAGGCCAATCCGACCATTATTGAAGACAATTGCTTTATCGGTGCCCGCTCCGAGGTCGTGGAAGGGGTCATTGTGGAAGAAAATTCGGTTTTGGCCATGGGTGTTTTCCTGTCACAAAGCACGAAAATCTTCGACCGGGCCACCGGCGAAATCACCTACGGGCGCATTCCTTCGGGTTCCGTCGTCGTGCCGGGTTCGCTGCCTTCTGCTGACGGCTCGCACAGCCTGGCTTGCGCAGTCATCGTCAAGCGTGTCGATGCACAGACGCGCTCCAAAACCAGCATCAACGAATTGCTGAGGGCCTGATGTCCGATTCCGTCGTGCTGCAACTAACCAAGGACCTGCTGGCCAGGGCGTCAGTCACTCCTTTGGACCATGATTGCCAGGGCGTGTTGGCAAACCGCTTGAATTCAGCGGGTTTCAACTGCGAAAGCATGATTTTCGGCGAGGTGGCGAACCTATGGGCGCGGCGCGGCACGACGCAGCCCTTGCTGGTGTTTGCCGGCCACACTGATGTCGTTCCGACCGGGCCGCTGGACCAATGGCATAGCGATCCCTTCATCCCCACGGAGCGCGACGGCTTGCTGTATGCACGCGGCGCCGCCGACATGAAAAGTTCGATTGCGGCCTTTGTCGTCGCTGCCGAAGAATTCGTAGCTGCGCATCCCGATCACAAAGGGTCGATAGCCCTGCTTATCACCGCAGACGAAGAAGGTCCTTCCGTCGATGGTACCGTCAAGGTTTGTGACGAACTCAGCCGTCGCGGTGTACAGCTTGACTATTGCATCGTCGGCGAACCCACTTCGGTGGCCGCCCTGGGCGACACCGTGAAAAACGGGAGGCGTGGATCGTTGTCCGGCAAGCTGACGATCAAGGGCAAGCAGGGGCATGTTGCCTATCCGCAGCTGGCACGCAATTCTGTTCATCTGCTGGCACCTGCCCTGCTTGAACTGACCTCCCAGCAGTGGGACGCCGGCAACGATTATTTTCCTGCCACGACGTTCCAGGTGTCGAACCTGCATGCGGGTACTGGGGCAACAAATGTCGTGCCCGGCACGGCGGTCGTCGATTTCAACTTTCGATTTTCGACTGAAAGCACGCCAGAGTCACTCAAGAGCCGGGTGCAGGCCATCCTGCTCGCACATCAACTGGACTATGATTTGCAATGGACTCTGGGCGGCAAACCCTTTCTCACCCCAAAGGGTGAACTGAGTGCAGCCCTTGCAAATGCCATCAAGCAGGAAACGGGCGTCGATACACAACTCTCCACCACAGGTGGCACATCCGATGGACGTTTTATCGCCCGGATATGCCCACAAGTCATCGAATTCGGGCCTATCAATGCCAGTATTCACCAAGTTAATGAGCACATCAGGCTGGACACCCTTGAACCATTGAAAAACATCTATCGCCGCACCCTCGAGCAACTTTTGCTCGATAAAGTCTGAACGGAGCCAGCATGCAAGTCACTGCCCACCACGAGCTATTCACCCTTCGCGATCTGCTGCGTTATGCAGTCAGCCAGTTCAATGCGTCCAACCTATCGTTCGGCCACGGCAGTGACAACGCCTGGGATGAAGCGGCGTACCTGCTGCTGCACACGCTGCACCTGCCTCTTGACACACTGGAGCCCTTCATGGACGCACGCGTGCTGCCCGAGGAACGCGAACGCTTCCTCACGCTCATTGCACGCCGCATGGAAGAACGCGTACCGGCCGCTTATCTGACAGGAGAAGCATGGCTGCAGGGTCATCGTTTCGTGGTGGACCAGCGCGTCATCGTGCCGCGCTCGCCGATTTCGGAGCTATTGTCCGACGGCTTGAGTCCATGGATTGCCAATCCCGATGAAGTCGAGTTCGTACTCGACTTGTGCACGGGCTCCGGTTGCCTGGCTGTGCTGGCGGCATTGGCGTTCGAGAACGCCCAGGTGGACGCCGTCGACGTTTCCGAGCATGCACTCGAGGTAGCAGACCAGAATATCGAACTATCTGGATTGGATGGTCGCATCACGACGCACCGCAGCGATCTGTTCGATCAGTTGCCACTATGCGAGTACCAACTTATCGTATGCAACCCCCCTTACGTCAACAACCACTCCATGGAAGCGCTCCCGCCCGAATATCGGCATGAGCCCACCATGGCGCTGGCCGGTGGCGAAGACGGCATGGATCTGGTTCGCCGCCTGTTGAGCGCAGCACCGAACTTCATGGCGCCGGAAGGCATACTGGTGCTCGAGATCGGAAATGAATATGAAAACTTTATTGCAGCATTTCCGACCCTTGAACCGGTGTGGCTCAGCACTGCCAATACCGAAGATCAGATATTGCTGCTGACCCGGGAACAATTGGCCTCGTGATCCGCGCTACAGGTTTGACATTACGCCGGGGCGCGAAAGTGCTTCTGGATAACACTGATTTCGTGGTTAATCCCGGCGAGCGGGTCGGCATAGTGGGCAAGAACGGCGCAGGAAAATCCACGCTGTTCTCATTGCTGCAAGGAAAGCTCGATGCCGATGCGGGGTCTGTGTTCCTGCCCTCAGGCTGGCGTATAGCCAGCGTCGAACAAGAAATCAGCCACAACAGTGATCCGGCCCGGGAATTTGTCATGGACGGCGATACGCAGCTACGCGCTATCCAGGCCGAGCGCGCCAGTACGCCGGACTCCGACGGCCATCGCATCGCGGAACTGGAATCCGCCTTGATCGAGGCAGGCGCATGGAGCGCCCCTTCTCGCGCCGAGCAGTTACTTGCCGGCCTAGGCTTCGCACCCGACCAATGGACAAACCCGGTAAACAGTTTCTCCGGTGGCTGGCAGATGCGCCTGGCCTTGGCCCGCGCCCTGATGGCGCCCTCCGATCTGCTGCTGCTCGACGAGCCGACCAATCACCTGGATCTGGACGCCATGCTATGGCTGGAGCGGTGGCTGGTCGCCTATGAGGGTACTGTCCTGCTTATTTCGCACGACACCGAATTTCTGGATGCCGTCGCCAGAACCATACTGCATTTCGATCAGGGCAAGCTGATACGGTACAAAGGAGGCTACGAAGATTTCCTGACGCAACGCGCCGAACGTATACGCTTGACGCATCTGGCGCTGGATCGCCAGAGCCGGGAAACCGCCAGGCTGCAAAGCTTCATCGACCGTTTCAAGGCCAAGGCCACAAAAGCCAAGCAGGCACAAAGCCGCGTGAAAGCCCTGGCCCGCATGGAAGTGCTGGCGCCCCTGAAACTTGAATCAGGCATAGACATACGTATCCCAGCTCCGACCAGTATGCCGGATCCCTTGTTGGTGCTCGACAAAGTGTCGACAGGCTATACAAGCGCCAATGGCGAGGCGCGCCCCATTCTGCGCAATCTGCAGCTTATGGTGCGCGGCGGCGACCGCATCGGCGTACTGGGCGTCAATGGCGCCGGAAAAAGCACGCTTATCAAGACACTTGCTGAAGAACTGCCGGTGCTCGCGGGCGAACGCCGGGCGTCCAAAGGCCTTGAGATTGGCTACTTTGCGCAGCACCAGCTGGACATGCTGGAGCTGGAATCGACCCCGCTCCAGCATCTGATGCGGCTCGCGCCCCAAACACGGGAACAGGAGTTGCGCAACTATCTGGGCGGGTTCGGATTCAGCGGCGATACGGTCAACAGCAAGGTAGCTCCCATGTCAGGCGGTGAAAAGGCCCGGCTCGCCCTCTCGCTGATTGTGTGGCAAAAACCGAATCTGCTGCTGCTTGATGAGCCCAGCAATCACCTGGACGTCGATACCCGGGAAGCCCTTGCCACCGCCCTGGCGGAGTTTGCGGGTAGTGTCTTGCTGGTATCGCATGACCGCCATCTGTTGCGCACCACAGTCGACAATTTCTGGATTGTGGCCGATGGACAGGTGCAGGAATTCGATGGCGACCTGGAAGACTACCGGGACTGGCTGACCGCGCGGGCCGCAACGGTACGCGCCGAAGCGCGCAATGAAGCACAAGGGGAAAATGCCGGGACGGCAGGCGTGGACCGCAAGGCGCAACGCCGCCACGAAGCCGAGGAAAGGCAGCGCATCGCCCTGTTGCGCAAGCCTCTGGATAGCAAGCTGAAAAAGGTCGAGGCCGACATGGAAGCGGCAAGCCGCCGCTTGAAGCGCCTCGACGTCCTGATTGCCGATCCGGAATTCTATTCGGACGCGCGCCGCGACGAACGCCTGAAAGTGCTAAGCGAGCATGGTGAATTAAGCAAGAAGCACGGCATGCTCGAAGAGCAGTGGCTGGCGCTGCAGGAAGAGCTGGAATCGCTTGCCGCAAGTTGATCAAGCGCCTAGCCGTAGGGCCGGCCTGACGCCCAGGCCTTATTGCTCGTCGTAGCTGATGATGACGACGTCGGCGGCCTGCAAGCGTATGGGAACTATTGCCTGGTAGGCCGCCGATTCATGCCAGTCGTTCAAGGCGGCGCGGCTGGGAAAGCGTATGACTACGGTATCGGTAAAGGCATGATCGCCCGCCAGCACCTGTGCGTGCGCGCCGCGGAAAACCAGTGTGGCCCCCCACGCAGCGACGGTCGCCGGCACCTTGCTGCAATACTCCGCCCACTTGAGCGGGTCTTTGACGACAATATGGCCAATAAGATAGGCCGGGACCACTGTCGGGTTTTGCACCTTGCCCCCCCTTATCCGACAATGATTTCCAGCTTGGCCACGCCCAACGCCAGCGTTTTACTGCCGGCCTCGCGGAACTGAATCTGGGCCTGGGCATCCTGGCCCATTCCACTCAAGCCGATAACGGTTCCCTCGCCGAATTTGGCGTGACGCACGCCGGACCCTATCCGGAAATGTTGATCGCCCACTGTTACGCCGGTGGTAAGACTGCGTGGCATGCGTGGAGCCAGCGTGCCACTATCTGGCCGATTGTAGGCGTCCCCGCGCCGGAAAGCCCCGCTCCAGGTATTTTCCCGCACAGCGGCACGCCCTTCTTTTGGAGTAAGCCACTTCAGATGCTCATCCGGAATTTCGTCGAGAAAGCGCGAGCGCATCGCATAGCGAGTCTGGCCGTGTAGCATACGACTCTGCGCCAGCGTCAGGTACAAACGCTCACGGGCTCGGGTAATGGCTACGTACATCAGGCGCCGCTCTTCTTCCACCCCTGCCGCCTCGAGCAGGCTGTTCTCGTGAGGGAACAACCCTTCTTCGAGTCCAGTGATGAACACTGAATCGAATTCAAGACCTTTTGCAGCATGAACGGTCATTAGCTGAACTGCGTCCTGGCCAGCCTGAGCCTGATTGTCGCCGGCCTCGAGCGATGCGTGGGTAAGAAAGGCCGCCAACGGTGACATGGCAGAACCTTGTTCTGCATTGTCGCCAATCGTTGTGTCCCGATCATCGGCAATGCGTCCGGCAGGCAAATTGTCGAAATTCTCTTCCGCCACAAAAGCTGCCGCGGCGTTGACCAGTTCCTGGAGATTCTCCAGCCGGTCGGCCCCTTCGCGGTCGTTCTGATAGTGCGCCAGCAAGCCACTATGGTGGACGACATGCTCGACAAGCTCAGGAAGAGTCAGGACTTGCGCCTCGTGCGCCAGCTGCTGTATCAGTTCGGCGAAGCGCGCCAGATTGATCCCGCCCTTGCCCGCCATGAAAGGTACCGCCCGAAACAAGCTTGTACTCTGCTCTCTCGCGATGTCAGCCAGCTGTTCCAGCGTACGCGCGCCTATGCCACGCGCCGGAAAATTGACCACCCGCAGCCATGACGTATCGTCATGCGGATTGTCCATAAGCCGCAAATAAGCCAGCGCGTGCTTGACTTCCTGGCGTTCGAAAAAGCGCAATCCGCCATACACCTTGTAAGGGATGGCCGCTGAAAACAGAGCGTGCTCGATGATGCGCGATTGGGCGTTGCTGCGATACAAAATGGCGATTTCCCGCCTCAGGCGCCCATCGTTGATCAAGGCCTTTATTTCATCAATGAGCCACCTGGCCTCGAGCGTGTCGGACGCCTGCTCGGTGACGCGCACAGGCTCGCCTTCACCCTGCTGCGTCCACAAATTCTTGCCCAGCCTTGCGGTATTGTGCGAAATAAGGGCATTGGCCGAATCCAGTATATGGCCATAAGAGCGGTAATTCTGCTCCAGCCTGATCACGTTCCCATGTGCATAATCCCGCTCGAAGTCGGCCATATTGCCTACATTCGCACCGCGGAAAGCGTAAATTGACTGGTCGTCGTCACCCACTGCAAAAATGGATGCCCCGCCGCCCGCCAGCAGCGTAAGCCACCGGTACTGCAAAGTGTTCGTGTCCTGGAATTCGTCGACCAGAATATGCTGAAAGCGGCGCTGGTAATGCTCACGCACCGGCGCGTTACGCTGCAATAGCTCGAATGCACGCAACAACAATTCAGCAAAATCGACGACACCTTCACGCTCGCACTGATCCTGATACATCTGATAGATCTCGACCAGTCGGCGTCGATGCGGATCATCGGCGGCCACATTATGCGGCCTCAGTCCTTCTTCCTTAGCTCCATTGATGAAGCGCTGAACATCGCGTGGCGGAAACTTCTCGTCGTCGATACCAGCACCTTTGATCATGCGCTTTATGGCCGCCAGCTGGTCAGCCGTATCAAGAATCTGAAATGTCTGAATAAGGCCTGCATCACGATGATGTGCGCGCAGCAGACGATTGCATAAGCCGTGAAAAGTGCCGACCCACATTCCGCGTGTGTTGATTGGCATCAGCGCAGTCAATCGCGTGAGCATTTCACGCGCGGATTTATTGGTGAAGGTGACAGCGAGCAGCCCAAAGGGACTAGCCTGGCCGGTTTGAATCAGCCAGGCCATACGCGTGGTAAGGACACGGGTCTTGCCGCTCCCCGCGCCTGCAAGAACCAAAGCGTGGCGGGGAGGGAGTGTTACGGCGGCTTGCTGTTCAGGGTTGAGACTGGAGATCATGCCGCGTAGCGGCGCAACCGGTTGGCAAACTGCTCGAGGCCTTCAATACCGCTTTGCTGTGCCCGCTGGCACCAGGCCTGGAGATCGGCAAGCAGTTGCTCGCTGCTGGCACTGGAGCTTTCCCACAGGCGGGTCAGTTCGCCGCGCATTTGCACCAAGGTGGACAACGATTGATTTTCGTCCAACACAGTTTTAAGTTGTGCTCGCTGCGCAGGTTCCAGCGATTCGTCGTTGCGGCCTAACCATTCTTTACTGCGGCTGAGCAAAGCCCAGCGGCAATCGGGACTTCCTTGCTGCCGTGCTGGTTTCAGCTTGGCGAGCTCGTCGCTGGCCGCTTTTTTCAACAAGTCGGTATAGCGCGCAAGGATTTCGTATCGGTGCGTAATGACACCCTGCAAGGTACTTGCGTCGACGGTGCTCTTAGCGGGATCAAGCTTCAGCTTGGGTGCCACCCTGCGTACTTTGGCAAGGCCAAAGACCCGTAGAATCTGAATATATGCCCAGCCCAGGTCAAATTCATACCATTTAGCCGAAAACTTGGCCGATGTGCCATGTGCATGGTGATTATTGTGCAGCTCTTCGCCGCCGATAATAATACCCCAGGGCACCACATTGGTGCTGGTATCGGGACTGGCATAATTGCGATAGCCAATGTAGTGGCCCAGACCGTTGACCACCCCTGCTGCCCAGAATGGAATCCATGCCATTTGCACAGCCCACACCGTAAGTCCCAATACGCCAAACAGGGCCAGGTCGATGCCAAGCATGATGAGGATGCCCATCAGGCTGTGGCGGGTGTATAGATTGCGCTCGATCCAGTCGTCGGGAGTGCCGTGTCCGAATCGATTGATGGTGTCGGGCATGGTGGATTCCTGGCGGTACAGTTCGGCGCCACGGAAGAACACCTTGCCTATGCCAAAAACGACGGGCGAATGCGGATCGCCTTCACGTTCGACGTAAGCGTGGTGCTTGCGGTGTATGGCCACCCATTCTTTCGTGACCATACCCGTAGTAAGCCAGAGCCAAAAACGGAAAAAATGCATCACGACAGGATGGAGATCCAGGCCGCGGTGTGTTTGATTCCGATGCAAAAACAGCGTTACGCCAGCAATCGTGATGTGTGTGAACACCAATGCGGCGATGGCAACCTGCCACCATGACCACTGCAACAAACCGGCTGACAAATATGTAAATATGTAGTCCATAAACCTAGTTAAGGCCTCATGTTAAGACACTCAAAAGTGTAGCTGAGTTGCCCAAGTTATGACAGTTAAGTTTCAAATTAATTTTGAGGCAAATCAAGTATTAACGCGGCTTTTCCCTATCAACAACCTGGATATAACGGTTGTTTTGAGGGCCGACGAAGATATTCTTGACTGCCCGAGCGGTCTCGCATGTGGCAGCCGAGTCCTTCATACCTGCGGTGTTGCAAGGGACTCTTTGGTTGGTTCGGCCCCTGGGGCAGAGTCGGGCTCATCTGTGACCGCCTCTGGGGCCAGCGCGGGGTCGTGCTCGGATGTGTCTTTGCGTTTTTGAACACCGGATTCGACAACCGACACTTTATTTCGTTCCATTACCGCAGCGAAAAAGCCATCAGTGTTATGGACATCGGGACGCATGCTTAAATAAGGTCCCTCGAGCGTCAGATTTTTACAACGATCAGACACGATTGCGCTTGCATCAAGAAGGCTAAAATCGGGATTTTCGGCTAAAAAGGCCTCAACCTGCTCTTCATTCTCTTCCGGCAACACGCTGCATGTGGCATAGACCAGGCGTCCGCCGGGTGCCACACAACGCGAGGCTTGACGAAGAATGCTGGCCTGCATCTGGCGCAGTTCGTCGAGCGAATCGGGGTGTTGACGCCACTTCAGGTCGGGATTGCGTCGCAATGTGCCCAGTCCGCTGCAAGGCGCATCGACAAGCACACGGTGTGCCTTGCCCCGCAGCCGCTTCACGCGCTGGTCGTTTTCAGGGTTGATCACGACTGGCACGATGTTCGACAGACCGCTGCGGGCGAAGCGCGGCTTCGCCCGTGCCAAGCGGGCAGCCGACACATCAAAGGCGTACAAACGGCCGGTGGAACGCATCAGGGCACCGAGCAACAGTGTTTTTCCGCCAGCACCTGCACAATAATCGATGATCATTTCGCCACGCTTGGGCGCCACGAGGGCAGCTAGAATCTGGCTGCCCTCGTCCTGGACTTCGATCTCGCCTTTTTCAAACATAGGCCATCGATTGATGGGGGGACGCCCTTGCATGCGTATACCCCAAGGCGAATAAGGCGTGGGCTCGGGGTTATAGCGCGCGGCGGCGCCGTTGCGCAGCAGTTCCAGCATCCCGGCACGCTCTACCTTGAGAGGATTGACACGCACATCCAAGGGGGCTGGCTTATTGAGCGCCTGTATCAGTGCATCGGCATCGTGCAGTTTGGACAGACGCTCATCCAGCCAGTCAGGCAGACTGTCTCGTACTGCCCGGGAAAGGCTCTTTACATCGATGCGTTGGACGTGATCCAGCCAATGTTGCTCGTCCTCTGAAAGACCGGCATCCAGTATCGATCGTTCGAACACTGAGGCCAGCCCGAGGATGGCAAGACGGCGCGCAGCCGGCCCGCTGCCGCTTTCGGCGAACTGCCGATAGCGACGTAAATGACGCAATACATCAAATACCGCTTCGGCAACTTCTCCGCGGTCACGGGCGCCCAGCTTTGGATTCGCGCGAAGATATCGCGACAATACCGCATCGGCGGGGAACTTCCATTGCAGAATCTCGCCCAGTACGCTGCGTACCTGGTCAATACGCACGGCAGCCATCACGTAAGGCCGGCTGACGTAAGTGCCGCCCTCGGCCTGTCGCGCCACGGTGTCGTTGCCGCGTGCTGCGGGCGAGTGACGGTCGCGCTGGCTGACCCGCGCACCGCCACGTTCGTGTTCTTGCCTGCCAGGCGCGGGGCGTTTGCCCGGAGCGCGCCGAGGCTTGTCTGTACTGTTCATGATTACCTTTGATATGGCTGGACGCCGCCTGGCGTCAAGACGAAGGAGCGGCTGGCAATGCCTTGCACCTGCACGCGCTGCATGGAATTGAGCGAAATGCGCCCTTCGGCCAGCCAGCGTACCACGTTCGAATAGACTTTGTGTTCCACCTGCAGCACGCGGCCCGCCAACGTTTCAGGTGTGTCGTCTGCTATCACAGGCACGATACCTTGCGCGATGATGGGGCCATGATCCAGTACAGGCGTGACGAAATGAACGGTGCAACCATGCCATTGCACACCCATTGCCAGGGCCTGCTGGTGCGTATGCAAGCCTGGGAACGCCGGCAGCAGGGACGGGTGAATATTGATGAGCCTGCCGTTGAAGCGTTCGACGAAGCTAGGCGTAAGTACCCGCATGAAGCCGGCCAGCAATACATAGTCGGGCTGATGAATATCGATGACATTCGCCAACGCGGTATCGAATTCCACCCGATTCGCGTAATCGCGATGTGCCACGGCGTGTACGGGCAAGCCGCGGTCCCTCGCCCATGCAAGCCCGCCGGCCTCCGCTTTATTGGCGATGACGGCACAGATTTGCGCAGGCAGCGCATGATCGCGCACTGTATTGACGATAGCCTGCATATTCGAGCCGCGCCCTGAAATCAGCACCACAAGACGGCAAACAGAGGTAGAAAGAACGGCCGGCACAATAATTCCTGATGAAGTCCAGCCGAAATTGTAAACTCTCGGGTGTGAAAGCATCTCCCCGCATCTACCGCACCCTTCCTCGCTTCGATACGCAGCGCCCCAGCGCAGTAACGATAGGCAATTTCGACGGCGTCCACCGCGGCCACCAGGCTATCCTGGCGCGTCTGAGCGAATGCGCCGAACAACGGCATCTCGCTGCCACCGTCATGACGTTCGACCCGCATCCGCGCGCCTACTTCGCCCGACGCGGCCAACGCCCAGAACTGATTCCCACCCAGATCAGCAGCCTTCGCGACAAATTGCAAGCCCTGCATCAACATCGGGCAGATCAGCTGATCCTGGAGCGCTTCAACCAGGCGCTGGCCGACATGTCCGCCGACGACTTTATCGAAAGACTGCTGGTGCGCGGTCTGAACACCCGCTGGCTGCTCGTTGGCGAAGACTTCCGGTACGGCCACAAACGGAGTGGTGATGTCGATCTGTTGCGACGTGCCGGACAACGCTATGGTTTCGACGTGGAAACTATTGCCGACATAGCCGACGAGCACGGCCACCGGATATCAAGCTCCGAAGTGCGTACTTCGCTGGCGGTGGGCAATCTGCTGCGTGCAAGCCACCTGTTGGGTCATCGCTATCGCCTCAGTGGCCATGTGATCCACGGGCAAAAGCTGGGCCGCAGCATCGGCTACCCCACGCTCAACATCAGAGTGCCGGATCAATGTGCAGCCCGCTCGGGCGTCTATGTCGTACTCGCCCACGGCTTAAGCGATCAGCCGATCAAAGGTGTCGCCAGCCTCGGTGTGCGTCCCACGGTCTCGCAAGGCGGCCGCCTGATGCTTGAGGTGCACCTGCTGGATTGCAAATTGAATGCATACGGTAAACTCACATGTATTGAGTTCCTCGAATTTCTGCGGGACGAAGAAAAATTTCCCGACCTTCCCACAATGATCGCTGCCATCGACAACGATGCGCAAAGCGCTCGCGACTATTTCGCCCTCCATGGACTATAGAAAAACCTTAAACTTGCCCGAAACACCCTTCCCGATGCGAGGAGATCTTGCCAAACGCGAACCCGGCTGGATTACCGAGTGGGAAGAAAAAAAGGTTTACGCTGCCATACGCGAAGCGAGCAGAGGCCGACCGAAATTCATACTGCATGATGGCCCTCCATACGCCAACGGCGATATCCATATCGGACACGCCGTCAACAAGATACTTAAAGACATCATCGTCAAGAGCCGCGCGATGGCGGGTTACGACGCCGTCTACGTGCCCGGCTGGGACTGCCACGGCATGCCCATCGAAATCCAGATAGAGAAAAAGTACGGCAAGCATCTACCGGTTGCCGAGGTGCAGTCCAAGGCGCGCGCTTATGCTTACGAACAGATCGATAGGCAGCGTGCCGATTTCAAGCGCCTGGGGGTGCTCGCCGACTGGGATCGCCCTTACCTGACGATGAATTTCAGCAACGAAGCCGATGAGCTGCGTTCCCTGGCCCGCATACTCGAAAAAGGCTATGTGTTCCGGGGCTTGAAGCCCGTGAATTGGTGCTTTGACTGCGGCTCGGCCCTGGCCGAGGCTGAAGTCGAATACGCGGACCGCAAGGATACTTCGGTTCATGTGGCATTCAAATTCGGCGACAAGGAAAAATTGGCGCACGCCTTCGGGTTGCCGCAAATTGATGACGGAGCCATTGTCATTTGGACGACGACGCCCTGGACATTGCCTGCCAATCAGGCCCTGAATGTCCATCCCGAGATCGACTATTCCTTGGTCAAGCTGGACCAGCCTCGCAGCACGGGTTCCCTGTTGCTGCTGGCCAAGGATCTGGTTGCCTCCTGCCTCGAACAATGGAAGCTCAGCGGCAAAATTATCGCAACCGCCAAAGGCGATGCGCTTACCAATCTGGAATTCAAACACCCGCTGTACGACGCACACGAAGGTTACCAGCGCATGGCCCCGATCTATCTGGGCGATTATGTGACACTTGATTCCGGTACGGGGGTAGTGCATTCCGCCCCAGCCTATGGTATTGAGGACTTTGTATCATGCAAAGCGCACGGCCTGACCGATGACCAGATCATCGGACCGGTCATGGGCGACGGCCATTATGTTGAGAGCCTACCGCTCTTCGGTGGCCTGATGATCTGGAAAGCCAATCCCCTTATCGTCGATGCATTGCAGAACGCCGGCAGCCTGCTGCACACCGAAACGCAAAAGCACAGCTATATGCATTGCTGGCGCCACAAGACGCCCATCATTTATCGTGCCACCAGCCAATGGTTCGCAGGCATGGACCGCCAGCCCGATTCCGGGAAATCATTACGGGAAACGGCGCTGGAAGGTATCGAGAACACCGAGTTCTACCCAGCGTGGGGTCGTGCCCGCCTGCATGCAATGATCGCCAATCGTCCCGACTGGACTCTGTCCCGGCAACGGCAATGGGGCGTGCCCATGGCTTTCTTCGTGCATAAAGAAACCGGCGAATTGCACCCGCGCACCGTCGAACTAATGGAAGAAGTTGCCTTGCGCATCGAGCAACACGGTATCGAAGCGTGGCAGTCACTGGAACCGGCAGATCTGCTTGGCGACGAGGCCGCGCACTACGAAAAAAACCGCGACACCCTTGATGTATGGTTCGACTCGGGCACGACGCACGCGACCGTGCTGGGCGGCCAGGACCACAGCGTCAAGGGCTCACACGCCGACGACCTGGCGTGGCCTGCCGACCTGTACCTTGAAGGATCCGACCAGCATCGCGGCTGGTTCCATTCGTCGTTGCTCACAGGCTGCATGCTATATGGTCGCCCACCCTACAAAGCCTTGTTGACACACGGATTCGTGGTCGATGGCCAGGGCCGCAAGATGAGCAAGTCCGTCGGCAACGTGATAGCGCCTCAAAAGGTGTCCGATTCGCTCGGCGCCGAGATACTACGCCTTTGGACAGCCGCCACCGACTATTCCGGCGAACTCTCGATCTCGGACGAAATTCTGAAGCGCGTCGTGGAAGGTTATCGCCGCATTCGCAATACGTTGAAATTTCTCCTGGGCAATCTGCAAGACTTCACTATCGCCACTGATGGCGTCGAACTCGAGCATATGTTCGAGATAGACCGCTATGCCTTGGCCATGACTGCCGCCATGCAGGCCGAAACCCTGGCCAATTACAAACGCTACGAGTTTCATCCCATCGTGTCCCGCCTGCAGATTTTCTGTTCCGAAGACCTTGGCGCATTCTATCTGGATGTGCTCAAGGACCGTCTTTACACGGCAGGTAAGGACAGCGTTGCGCGCCGTTCTGCGCAAACAGCCGTGCATCACATCTCCCATACCTTGATCAAGCTCCTGGCGCCCATTGTGTCCTTCACGGCTGAAGAAGCCTGGAAAGACCTGCACGGCAACCAGGATGTCGCAAGCATCTTTACCGAGCTGTTCCATGCGCTGCCCGAACAGGTCGACGCCAAGCTGCTGCGCGAGAGATGGGATCGTCTGCGCGACATCCGCGCCGACGTCATGCGCAAGATCGAAGAAGTTCGCACTTCAGGGGAAATCGGCTCCTCTCTGGCGGCGGAGCTGGACATCTACGCTGGTGCAGACGACCATCGGCTACTCGCCAGCCTTGAAGATGATCTGCGCTTCGTGTTAATCGTGTCGCGTGCCAATCTGCATGCTGACCCGCAAGGCACACTGCGCATCGTCGTCAATCCCACCAAGCATCCGAAATGTGAACGTTGCTGGCATCATCGCGAAGACGTCGGCGTGGATCCGGAACATCCTGTAATTTGCGGGCGTTGTGTAAGCAATCTGTTCAAACTTGGCGAGCTACGGCGGCATGCCTAGGCCCGACACAGAGGCGGTCGTCCAGACCCGGAAGGCGCCACCCTTCTGGCTCTGGATCGCAGGCGCGTTGCTGATCATTGCGCTGGACCAGGTGACCAAGCTCTATTTCGATAGCGCCATGCAGTATGCCGAGCGGTGGAACTTGCTTCCGTTTTTTGACTTCACCCTGCTGTACAACCCGGGCGCTGCCTTCAGCTTCCTGGCGGACGGCAACGGTTGGCAGCGCTGGCTGTTCACCGCGATCGCAGTGGCTGCAACAGGTCTGATCATCCATCTGTTGCGGCGCAGTCCGTCGCAAACGCTGTTTTGCCTCTCTCTCATGTGCATCCTGGGCGGGGCCATCGGCAATGCGATCGATCGCGTCCAACATGGACATGTCATTGATTTTTTGCTGTTTTACTGGAAAAACTGGTATTTTCCAGCTTTCAATGTGGCTGACATATCCATCACCTGCGGTGCGATCCTACTCGTGCTGGACGAACTGCTCAGGCTGCGCCGCGAAAAGCGTAAAGCAACGACATCAGCCTGACCCACCTTATTGAAGGCAAAGATCACATGGCAGAACTCGCACAAAAACGCATTGTATTAGGCCTGACCGGCGGTATCGCCTGCTACAAGATGGCCGAATTCGTGCGTCGCGCACAGGAGTTGGGTGCAACGATCGACGTGGTGATGACAGAGGCCGCCACCCAGTTCATTACACCGCTTACGATGCAGGCTTTGTCCGGGCGTCCCGTATACCTGAACACCTGGGACAACCGCGTCCCCAATAACATGGCGCACATCAGTCTGACGAGAGGGGCGGACGCCATCATGGTAGCGCCTGCCAGTACAGATTTCATGGCCAAGCTCGCGCACGGGCTTGCCGACGATCTATTGTCGACATTATGCGTAGCCAAAGGAAATTGCCCTCTCCTTGTGGCTCCCGCCATGAACCGTGAAATGTGGGTGCACCCCGCCACCCAACGCAATGTCAGGCAGCTCCGCGCTGACGGTGTAGGCATTCTCGGGCCCGGCGAAGGTGACCAGGCCTGTGGCGAAGTAGGCGACGGGCGCATGCTGGAACCCCACGAACTGTTGAGCGAGCTGGTTGCTTTTTTCCAGCCCAAGGTGCTTAGCGGAAAGCGTGTCCTCGTCACGGCCGGCCCGACTTCGGAACCCATCGATCCCGTTCGCGTCATCACGAATCGGTCGTCCGGGAAGATGGGCTATGCCGTCGCACAAGCGGCGCGCGAAGCCGGTGCGCACGTTGTGCTGGTATCGGGCCCCACTGCCCTTCCCACCCCATATGGGGTGGCACGCATCAACGTTGACAGCGCGCGCCAGATGCACGCAGCTGTCATGGCTGAAGCGCGTGGTGCCGATGTGTTCATTTCCGTCGCGGCCGTGGCAGACTGGCACGTAGTCAACGCCAGCGATAACAAGCTGAAGAAAAATGCCGCAGGCAGTGCGCCGCAACTGACGTTTGCGCCAAATCCCGACATACTTGCCGACGTCGCCAGGATGACAGCGGGACCGTGGTGCGTCGGATTTGCCGCCGAAACTGAAAACCTCCTGGAATACGCCGAAGCCAAGCGCCGACGCAAGGGAGTGCCTATGCTGGTGGGCAACCTTGCGCAGCAGGCCATGAACGCCGACCTGACCGAGCTGGTGATGCTCGATGATGCCGGCCACCGGCAGCTACCCGAATTGTCCAAGATCGATGCCGCACGCCAGCTTATCCGGGCAATTGCGCCACGACTCCCCGATTGATGCACTTACCCGTAAGATAATGAGAAAAATAGCACTTAAAATCCTGGACCCCCGCATGAACGACTACCTTCCCGCCTACGCGACAGGTGGTTCGGCCGGCCTGGACCTGCGTGCCTGCATAGAGCAGCCGCTTACCTTGTCAGCGGGCGCCACAGAAATGGTACCCACGGGATTATCCATACATATTGCCGACCCGGCATACGCGGCCATGATCCTTCCCCGCTCGGGGCTTGGCCACAAGCACGGCATCGTATTGGGTAATCTGGTTGGACTGATCGATTCCGATTATCAGGGTCCTCTCATGGTTTCCGCCTGGAACCGCAGCCGCACAGATTATGTCCTGCAGCCAATGGAGCGACTCGCCCAACTGGTTGTTGTACCAGTCCAGCAAATCGAGTTCGACATTGTCGATGATTTCGAAGACAGCCTGCGCGGCGCAGGCGGCTTCGGCAGCACCGGAAAGTCCTAGCCTGCCGCCCCACGGCAATGTGCTTTATGCCGCCTCTTCCTCGCCCAGATAGGCGGCGCGCACCTTGGGATCGTCGAGCAACTGGCTGGATGGTCCCTGGAGGATGATTTGTCCGGATTCCATGACATAGCCGCGACTGCTGGTCTCCAGTGCCAGCCTGGCGTTTTGCTCGATAAGCAGAATTGTGACCCCTTCCGCCGAGATGGTTCGAATGACCTCGAAAATTTTCTCGACCATCAACGGCGCCAGTCCCATGGAAGGTTCGTCCAAAAGCAGCAGGCGTGGCCGCGCAATCATGGCGCGACCCATGGCAAGCATTTGCTGCTCCCCGCCCGACAACGTACCGGCCGACTGTCGACGGCGCTCGGCCAGACGCGGGAACAGTTCCAATACCCTCTCCGTATCCTGCTGGACCGCGGCAGAGTCATTCCGGCTGTATCCGCCCATGGCGAGATTTTCTTCTATTGTCAACTGGCCGAAGATGCCCCGGCCTTCGGGAACCATGACAAGTCCCTGACGCACCAGCGTATATGAGGGCATACCCACTATGGATTTTCCATCGTAGAGGATCTCTCCCGCGGCCACGGGCACCAGCCCACAAATTGCCCGCAACGTCGTGCTCTTCCCCGCTCCATTTGCGCCGATCAGACTGACGAGCTCGCCTCGTCCCACCGTCAGATCCATCGTACGCACGGCTTTGATGCCGCCATAGGCAACTTGCAATTGCCGAATTTCAAGCAGGTTATCGGCAAGACTCATGGCATATCCTTTTTAGTTGTACCCGCGGGCACTTTCACGGCCTCGACAGCGGCGCCAGCGCCGAGATAGGCCTCGATGACCTTGGGGTTGCGCTGTACGTCCGCAGGTTTTCCTTCAGCAAGCACCTTTCCATACTCGAGCACCAGCACGCGATTGCACAAGCCCATGACCAGCTTCATGTCATGTTCGATAAGCAAGACGGTGACCCCATCATCCCTTATCTTCTCGATGAGGCGGCGCAATACCACTGTTTCGGAAGCATTCATCCCGGCGGCGGGTTCATCCAGCGCCAGCAAAGTGGGTTCAGTGGCTAGTGCCCTCGCGATTTCCAGCCGACGCTGGTCACCATATGGCAAGGATTGTGCGACGTCGTTTGAGCGATGACCGATACCGACATAATCTAGCAATTGCTGTGCACGCTGTTCGATGGCGCCTTCTTCAGCGCGGGTACGCTTGTTCCGGCTGATCGCCCCCCACAAACCCGCCCGCGTTCGGATATGCCGTCCTATCATGACATTTTCGATGGCGCTGAGGTTGCCGAATAGCCGTATGTTCTGGAATGTGCGGGCCAGGCCCACCACCGCGATCTGGTGCGGCTTCAATCGGGTCAATTGATGACCCATGAAATTGCAGCTGCCCGATTCCGGCACATACAGGCTGGTGAGAACATTGAACAGAGTCGTCTTTCCCGCCCCGTTCGGTCCGATAAGGCCATAGATGTCACCCTTGCAAATGGAGAAACTCACATCCGACAAGGCCTGCAAGCCGCCAAAACGCTTGTTCAGCTTATTGGCCACCAACAGCAGGTCGGGCATCGAACGTGCGTCGTTATTTATAGCAGCGGAACTCATGCCTGCCCTCCTTTTGCTCCGGTGAGCTCCCGTCGGCGTACCGCGGACGGCCAGAGCCCCGCTGGTCGAAATATCATGACCAGCACCAAGGCAAACCCAAACAGGAGCATGCGGATACCCTCTGGATCGATAATCACTTCACCAAAAATAGCTTGCTGTATAGGAACCACGATCGCCCGCAGAAATTCCGGAAATACCGACAGCAGGATGGCCCCAAGGATTACGCCTGGAATATTGCCCATGCCCCCCAATACCACCATGCACAAGACCATGATGGACTCGGTGAGACTGAAACTTTCAGGACTGACGAAACCTTGCATGGACGCGAACATGGCCCCGGCAACACCTCCAAAACTGGCCCCCATGGTGAAAGCCAGCAGCTTGATATTGCGCGTGTTGATGCCCATGGCCTTGGCGGCAATCTCGTCTTCACGCACAGCTTCCCAGGCACGTCCGATGCGGGAATTTTGCAGCCGCGCACAGATGACGACAATGACGATGGTGAGCAGCAATAACAGGTAATAGTACTTTTCGGGTCCGGTGATACGGATTCCCAGGATTTCTTGGGAACGGCCGAAATCGAAGCCGGCTATGGAAATGTCATCGATGCGATTGATTCCCTGCGGACCATTGGTAATGTTGATGGGCGCGTCCAGATTGTTCATGAAGATGCGTACGATCTCGCCGAATCCCAGCGTCACGATGGCGAGGTAATCGCCACGCAGCTTCAGTGTGGGCGCACCCAGCATCGCGCCGAAGAAAGCCGCCAGCACCACGCCAGCCGGCAGTACCATCCAGAATGGCAAGTGCAAACCGAAATGCGGCGAAGCCAGCATGGCCCATACGTAAGCACCCACTGCATAGAATGCGATATAGCCGAGATCGAGCAGGCCGGCGAAACCGACGACGATATTCAGGCCCAGCGCAAGCATTACGTACAACAAGGCGAAGTTCAGCGTGCGCACCCAGCTTTGGCCCGCCATGCCGAGGACGAACGGAAGAATCGCCAGAACCACGCCGAACAGGGCGATTCCCACCCATACCTTCAGCGATACACCCGAATGATTGGTAGCAGTTGGGTCGTTCATGCGCGATCTCCCACGCGCTCGCCAAGCAGGCCGGATGGACGAAAAACCAACACCAGGATAAGCACGATAAAGGAAAAGACATCCTGGTAGTTGCTGCCGAAGACGCCATTGGTCAGGTTGCCGATATAGCCAGCGCCCAGGGATTCGATAATGCCGAGCAGCAAGCCGCCCAGCATCGCGCCGCCAAGGTTGCCAATGCCGCCCAGCACGGCGGCAGTGAAGGCCTTGAGACCGAGCATGAACCCCATGGTGTACTGTGCCACGCCATAGTAGGTCGTGACCATGACGCCAGCCACGGCCGCCAAAGCGGACCCTATCAGGAAAGCCGCGGATATGACTGTATTGATGTTGACGCCCATCAGGCCAGCAACCTCGCGATTCTGTGCGGTAGCGCGCATGGCGGTACCGAGTCGTGTCCGATGCACCACAAGCAGGAGACACGCCATGATGGCGGTGGCGATAACGATTATGCTGATCTGCAGCAGGCTGATGCGTGCTCCGCCTATGGGGAAGACCACTGGTTCGATGACGTGGGGAAAACTGAGATAGTTGCGTCCCCACACCATCATTGCGATATTCTGGATAATAATGGAAACGCCGATGGCTGTAATAAGTGCAGCAAGGCGCGGAGCCCGTCGCAATGGACGATAGGCATAGCGCTCGGCGAGCCAGCCCAGCGCCATGCAAACGGGAATCGACACAAGCAGTGCAATGACGATTGCCAGCCATGCCGACATGCTGCCAGGGTCTGCACCGATAAGCGTCACCACCAGAGTGGTCGCTACCATCGCGCCGACCATGACCACGTCGCCATGGGCGAAATTGATCAGGCCTATGATTCCATAAACCATGGTGTAGCCAAGGGCAACCAGGGCATATACGCTGCCCACAGTGGTTGTATGAGAATGTCCATGTTTTATGACTCTAGAAATAGGGCCGGCACCGCCGGCCCGGAATGACTGCAGTAAAACGACGTCGCTTAGTTAGCCTTGCTGACAATGGTCTTGACCATTTCCCACTGCTCATTCTTCACTTGATAAATAGTGACTGAAATTTCTTTCAGATCGCCTTTTTCATCATAGGCAATGTTCTCGCTGGTCGCGCCCGCGCGTTTGAGCGACGCCAATTTTGGCAGATAAGCCTCTGGCTTGGCTGAGCCGGCCTCTTTCATGGCCGTGATCATGTTCCAGGCGCCGTCATAGGCATAAGGCGCATATACACCAGGTTCAACCTTGAAGCGCTCTTGGTAGTTGGCCTGGAATTTTTCCCCCGCCGCCATCTGCTTAAGTGGCACGCCAGCAAGCGACGCATACGTGCCATTGGCGGCCTCACCGGCTAGCTTCAGGAACGTGGCGCTGCGTGTCATTTCGCCGGAAACCAAAGGCGCCTTGATGCCTAAGGTAACCATTTGCCGCCGCATCGGACCCGACTGTGCATCCAGGCCACCGAAGAAAATCGCGGCTGGCTCTTTGGACTTGATATTGGTCAGGATGGAGGTAAAGTCATTGGCCTTATCGGTGGTGTACTCCCGTGCTATCACCTTGCCGCCGGCGGCCTCGACAGCCTTGGCGACCTGATCGGCGAGACCTTGCCCATAAGCGGTTCGATCATCAATCAGGGCCACCGTCTTGGCTCCGAGATCGTTGACGATGAACTGGCCGGCTGCCGCACCTTGCTGCGTGTCGCTGGTCATCATGCGGAAGGTGGTGTCATAGCCTTGGTCGGTATATTCCGGAGAAGTCGCCATGGCGATTTGCGGCAACCCTGCATCGTTATAGACACTGGAGGCCGGTATTGTTGTACCTGAATTGAAGTGCCCCAACATGCCGTTCACATCTTCGTCCACGATCTGCTGGGCAACCTGCACCGCCATCCGCGGGTCGGCTTGATCGTCACGAGCAACCAGTTCGAATTTTGCCAGCTTGCCGTCGAGCTGGATGTTCTGCTTGTTGGCCTCTTCCAACGCAAGCGTGAGGCCATTTTTCATGTCCTCGCCATAATGCGACTGTGGACCTGTCAATGGTGCAGCAAAGCCCAGTTTCACGACCGTGTTCTCGGCTGCCTGAGCCGGCCCGAAGGCAAAGCCGGCCATGACGGCAGCTGTTGCGGCTAAAAGTTTGAATCCCTTAGTGGACTGCATGTTTATCTCCGTTATTTGTAAGAACGCATATTGACTCGGGTGCGAGTAACACCCGAATTAAACCAAAAGTACAACCCATTTATAATCGGTCGTAACCCTTAAAAAGCCTGTTGCATGGCTTCAGGACAGTCATCAGCCCACCATCATCAGGGTGGCGTTTCCACCCGCTGCAGCAGTGTTCACGCTAACCGAAACTTCACGCAGTAAACGTTCCAGGCGGTAGCTGGCGCCCGCTGCCAGTTCGTCGCTGCTCATTCCCTGTACAGAAACGATGGGACCCTGGCGCGTTGCGACGTGCTGGTTCAGGTCGCGCAATGTATCGCCGTCACCTTCAAACAGGACCGCCTGGTAATCGCCACGTTCGATCTCATCGTCATCCACGAGCCGTATTGAGACTTGCTGCTGCGCACTGCATCCGGCATAGAAAGCGCCGCCTGCCGGTGTGTTCAGGAGGGCCATGCGATTACCCGTACTGCTACATGCCTCCCGTTGCTTGGCCGCACCGATCGCGGTCGCCGCAACGCACAGCACCGTGCCGCGCGGCTTGACATGGTACAAATTGCTCTCGCCAGTCGGACCAATGAGTTCGAGCGGTTTTTCAGCAATATGTTCGGGCGTGCACCATGCCGGCAAGCCTTGCGGCACCCGCGCAAGCAAACGCAGCAGGTATAGGGGGCCGCCGGCCTTCGGGCCGGTGCCGGAGAGCCCTTCCCCGCCAAATGGCTGTACACCAACCACCGCGCCCACGATATTGCGATTGACATATACGTTTCCGGCACGTATGCGTGCGGATACATGTGCCACGGTCTCGTCCAGCCGCGTGTGCACCCCGAATGTGAGCCCATACCCCGTTGCGTTGATGCCATCGATCAAGGCATCGAGCTCGTCTCGCTCGTAGCGGACAACGTGCAGAACAGGGCCGAACACCTCTTTCTTCAATGCGGCCACATCGCGTATCTCGATGAGGGTGGGGGCCACGAAGGAGCCATGCAGGCATTGATCATCCAGCTCGAGCTGGTCTACGCGATGCCCCGCGTCCCGCATGGCCTGTATATAAGCCTGAATCTCGGCCTGCGCCTGAACATCGATGACTGGTCCCACGTCGGCGGCCAAGACGTCAGTGCGTCCTACCTTGAGTTCGCGCATGGCGCCTCGCAGCATGGTCAGCACATGGTCGGCGCAGTCTTGCTGGACACACAGTACCCGCAGCGCGGAACAGCGCTGTCCCGCCGAATCGAAGGCAGACGTCAAAACATCGAACACAACTTGCTCAGCCAGTGCGGACGAGTCCACGACCATGGCATTCTGTCCGCCGGTTTCGGCGATCAACGGGATAGGATGCCCGGTATCATCAAGTCGTTGTGCAAGCGTCCCGGAAATGCGTCGTGCGACGTCCGTGGATCCGGTGAACATCACCCCCCGCACGTGGTGGCTGGCGACCAGCATCGCGCCAACAGTTTCCCCTTGACCAGGCAAGAGCTGTACCGCGCCGTCGGGTACGCCGGCCCGCCGCAATATGGCCATCGCGGCTGCCGCGATCAAGCTTGTCTGTTCCGCGGGCTTTGCCAGGACGGGGTTTCCGGCCGCCAGCGCGGCCGCCACCTGTCCCGTAAAAATCGCCAGTGGAAAGTTCCAGGGACTGATGCATAGAACTGGTCCCAAGGGACGATGGGTATCGTTGGAAAACGACGCTTCGATCTGAGCAGCGTAGTAACGCAGGAAGTCCACCGCCTCGCGCACCTCTGCAATGGCATTGGAAAGCGATTTACCCGCTTCGCGGATGATCAGTCCCAACAATGGCTGCATTTCGTCTTCAAGGATCTGCGCCGCACGCACAAGACATTGTGCGCGTTCGGCCACGGGCGTCGCCTGCCAGATGGGCGCAATATGAACCGCCGTCGCCAAGGCCTTTTCCACATCGGCCTCGTTCGCTTCGATGACGTGCCCGACTACGTCACGGCGATCCGCGGGATTGCGTACTGCCTGCGCACGTGTATCGTCCCATACTGCGGTGTCATCGCCCAGCATCGGTGCTGCACGCCACTCATGACCAGTACCGCTCAGCAGCGCTGCCGACAAAGAGCTCAACCGTTGTTCGTTGGAAAGGTCGATGCCTGCGGAGTTCAACCGTCCGTCCGCGTGCTTGAACATATGCCGCGGCAACGGGATTTTCTCGTGAGGAGCGCCAAGAGGCTGGATGCGCATCGCAGATTGAACGGGATCAGCAATAAGCGAATCGATGGCAATCGTTTCGTCGCCGACCTGATTGACGAATGACGTATTTGCACCGTTCTCCAGAAGTCGGCGCACGAGATACGCCAGCAGCGTTTCATGCGTACCCACCGGCGCATAGATGCGGCACGGCCGGTTCAGCTTGCCGTGGGCAAGAGGCCCGGTGACCTCGTCATAGAGTGGCTCTCCCATGCCGTGCAAACACTGGAATTCATACTGGCCGGGATAATAGTTTTGCCCCGCCATGTGGTAGATAGCCGACACGGTGTGAGCGTTATGGGTGGCAAACTGGGGAAACACGGACTGCGGTGCAGCCAACAGCTTGCGGGCGCAAGCAAGGTAGGACACATCGGTATAGAGCTTGCGCGTGTAGACGGGATAACCTTCCAGGCCATCGACCTGGGCGCGCTTGATCTCCGTGTCCCAATATGCACCCTTGACCAGGCGCACCATCACGCGATGACCGCTGCGTTGAGCAAGATCGATGACATAGTCAATGACAAAAGGGGCGCGCTTCTGATAAGCCTGGACAACAAAGCCAATACCGTTCCACCCCGACAGATCCGGATCGAAGCACAAGGCTTCCAGAAGATCGAGCGAGATTTCCAGCCGATCTGCTTCTTCGGCGTCGATATTGAGTCCAATATCGTAGCTGCGCGCCAACCTGGCCAATGCTGTCATGCGCGGAAGCAGCTCTGTCATGACGCGTTCGCGCTGGGCGCGGGAATAGCGGGGATGCAATGCGGAAAGCTTTATGGAAATACCCGGGCCTTCATAGATGCCGCGGCCTTGCGAAGCTTTGCCAATGGCATGTATCGCCTGCTCGTACGATACATAGTAGCGCTGGGCATCATCGGCAGTCGTGGCCGCCTCGCCCAACATGTCATAAGAGTATCGAAAACCCTTGTCCTCGAACTTGCGGCTGTTGGCGATCGCGGCCGAAATGGTCTGCCCGGTAACAAACTGTTCACCCATCATGCGCATGGCGATATTCACGCCCTTGCGAATCAACGGTTCCCCGCCTTTACCGATGAGCCGCGTCAGTGCCTTCGACAGGGACTGCTCGCTGTTGACACTGACCAGCTTGCCGGTCAGCATGAGCCCCCAGGTTGCCGCATTGACGAATACGGACGGCGATTCGCCCATGTGCGAGCGCCAGTCGCCATGGCTGATCTTGTCGCGTATGAGCGCATCGCGGGTGGCACGGTCCGGTATTCGAAGCAAGGCTTCAGCCAGGCACATCAACGCGACGCCCTCCTGACTCGACAAGGAAAATTCCTGTATCAAGCCTTCAACGCCGCCACCTTTGCGCTTGCCCCGCAATGCCTCTACAAGACGGCGCGCCAACACATGTACTGCCTGGGAATGCGCCGATCGCGCCTGATCGAGCAGGACGGGCAGGCACTCTGTTTCGGGGCGACGGTAGGCGGAAGTGATAGCGGCGCGCAATACTGATTGCGGTTGTACGTCCTGTGCAAATTCGTAGAAAGGCAGGATAGGTTCGGACGATATCGCGATCTCGCCGGCAGCATCGTCGTCGTTGGTCAGAAAAGCAATTTCCGCGGGAAGCTGTCCGCGTTCGATCGCATCGATATAGGCGAGTACGGCCTGCTTATGCAGCCAATGGGGCGTACACCCCAACCTTGTCGCTGCTATTTTCAGCCGTTCGCGCAGCGTCTCATCCACTTTTACACCGAGCGTGGTTGTTGCCATAACCGTTCCTGTATTCCTATTTGCCCTGGCATGGGGAAGCAACGCGCCGCCCCGTCTGCCTTGCCGTCTCGCTTTTCACGAGTAGGAATACTAAACAGGTTGTACCTATTTTTGAACTATGGTTAACCCTTGTGTGATTTTGCCTTAAGAGGTGCAACCCTTGGCTTCAACACCGGTCATTTGATTATTCTCAAGAGGGGTAATCAATTGAGCCGCAATAAGGGTAGCGAGTTTCTTGAGCGCTTCCTGATGCCCCGCCACCAATGCCGACATGCCTGCTTCGACGGGCACCTGTATTTCGGCACGGCATATCATGGTCTTTTTGCCTGACTGATGTATGGGAGTAAGGCGCCACGTTGCATCCAGAACCGCGCGCTGGTTATAGATGGAATCGAAGCGTTGCACTCGAAGGTTGACCCTCCAGACCGGCAAGGACTCAGGCGTCCCGCCGGACGGAATATCCAGTACACCAAGCTGGCGGGACAGCTCGTTGGACAAGGCATTTCGAATTTCGTCAGAAAGCGGCGACGCCCACAGTGCACTGTTCAAGGGAGTAACCTGTGCCGCATCGGCGTCGTTGATGACTATTTGGGGTCGGTCGACCTGTTCTGGCAGGACCACCGGCTGGACGCTGATTGCAAACTTAGGCGCGGTCTTCCCATCGTTGCCCACAAGCTCCGTTACCGTGGAGGCCGGCAGCAAGGTGTAATACTGTCTTGTCGGACTGGCGCAAGCGGCCAGACCCGCCACCAACGCTGCGACGTAAAAGATTCGGCCTGGGTTCATTCTCTTCCTAAGGACTGACGGGTACGGGATCGCGGGCAGGGCCACGCAGGATCGCCGTAGGGTTGGTTTGCAGATAATCGGCCAACGCACGCAAGGACTTCGCTGCGGCGGTCAGCTCGCGCAAGCTACCTTCGATGTTCTCGTTCATGGTTGAATTAGGCGCCAGCAATTTATCCACGCGCGCCAGGGAGCTCCGGGCCGCCTTGAGCACAGCGTTGGCTTGCGGTGTGACCTTGTCGTCGAGGCCGTCGACCAGTTTGGTGACCGATTTGAGGCTCGCTCGTAGATCGGTACCGATACCTTCGAACGGAATGGTGTCGATCTTGGCGACAATGCTGCTGATCTGTTGTTGCAGCCGATCGAAATCGCCCGCAATGGTCGGCAGCTCCATGGGTGACGACTTGCGATCAAGGACAATGGGTTCGGCATCCGGGTAGAACTCAAGGGCGACATACTGCTGGCCTGTGAGTAGATTGGCCGCTCGCATTTGCGCACGCAACCCACGTTCGATCATGAATCGCAACAACACCAGGCCGGGCTCTTTCGCGGCGGGATCAAGCTGGATTACATTCTGGTAGGCAGAACCGAAGCGCAAGGGGTAGAGTTCGCCCTTTACGAGAGCGTAAAAGGCTTTGTCCTTTACATCGAACTCAAGGTCGATGTCGACCACCTTTCCCAGCTCCAATCCGCGAAACTCGATGGGCGCCCCGACCTTCAAGCCGCGAACGGATTGCCTGAACTTCAATTCGATGCTCATGGGCAATCCATCGGGATCTGCCATCGCACGGACCTGTGTATCGGCGAGCGTGAAAACATGGTCAGAACCTGCAGGTTCCCCGTGTGCACCGTCGCCGGGCGCCGCAAATGCGACCCCTCCTGCCATGACCGAAACAATGGAGCCGGTTTGCACATTAAAGCCGTCAGCACTCAGGGAAACGTTGATGCCGCTGGCATTCCAGAACCGTGTGTTCTGGGTTACAAACTTGTCGTTCGGTCTATCGACAAAAACCTGGATAGCGACGCCTCTTCCGCTTTCGTCGAGATCGTAGCCCACCACCTGGCCCACCTCGATACGCCGATAATAAACCGGCGAGCCAATTTCAAGGGAGCCGAGATCGGAAGCCAGCAGTGTGAAACGGGTGCCTGGACGTCCACTGGCTATCTCGGGTGGCTTTTCCAGTCCGGTGAAGTCGTAGACCCGTTCCGCGTCTTCATCGACCTTGTCATCCGGTACGGCGTCAACACCGATATAAGCGCCTGAAAGCAATGTCCCGAGGCCCGAGACGCCGCTGATGCCCAGGCGCGGGCGTACCACCCAAAAACGGGTGCCCTCCTGCGTGATATACGAGGAACCTTCACGGTTCAGTTGAGCGTCAACAAGGACTTTCGTGCGGTCAGGGGCCACCTTGATATCGGTAACTTCGCCGACGACCACGTCTTTGTAGCGAACTTTGGTTTGACCCACCTCGAGGCCGTCTGCGGACTCGAAGCTGATGGTAACGGTCGGACCAGTATGCATCCAGTCGCGTACCAGCAGGGACAGGCCGACCAAGGCAGCAACGAGCGGGACCAGCCATATCCAGGAAAAACGTGCTTCTCGCGGCGGCTTGATATCAGGCTTGGGTAAGTCCGACACAGTGCGTACGGGCCCGCTGTCGCGGGCCGGCTCGCCGGGCGGTGTCGTGGGTGAGTCAGGCACCGGTGGATGGTCGGTCATACGATTCTCTTAAGACTGCGTTGTGCCGGACGCCGCCTGCCCGGAGGAGTCACGTCGCCAATATTTCGCGCGGGACCGTTGTTTTTCGGTCTGCCGGTCCCAACCGTGACGCGGATCATAGCTCATTGCCGCCAACATCGTGAGTATGACCACCAGCCCAAAGCTTGCCGCACCCGGCCCAGCGATGACTTGCGATATACCCGGAAAATTCGCCATGGCCGACATAACCACCACCACGAATACGTCCAGCATGGACCATTGCCCGATGAATTCGACGAGCTCGTAGAGACGGGTACGCTGGCGCTGGATTCTAGGGCCCCGCCATCGGCGGTTCAGCATGAGCACCATCAAGGCCAACAATTTGGTCATGGGGACTACGACGCTGGCGACGAAAACTATAAGGGCAAGGTCCCAGGAGCCGAGATACCAAAGCTCCAACACCCCGCCCAATATCGTGTGCGCACCATCGCCGGCTGCAGTGCGTACATGCATGACCGGCAGGATGTTGGCGGGTATGTAAATAATGCTGGCCGCAATAAGCAAGGCCCAGACCCGCGATGTCTCGTTGGGTTTGCGCGTATGGATGGGGGCACGGCACCGGGAGCACGCGCAGGCGTCTTGGTCAGGCAGCAGATTCTGGACAAATCCACAGGCACCGCATGATGCCACCAGCCTGCTGTCGGAAAGATCCGGCCGGGAAACAAGCACCACCCCGGCATCTTCGGCATAGCGCCACAAGCGCTCGGCGGTGACACGGCTCAGGCCCGTAAGAAGGAAAGCCAGAAGCGCGAAAGCCCATAGGCCCGGACCCGGAGCCAGGGTCGCGAGACCCGCGAACTTGACCATCGCGACCAACATGCCCAGCATCAACACGGGGATCATGTTGCTCCATGGTGCAAGCATGTGCAGGAAGCGCATGCCATACCGGAAATCACCCGGAAGCCGCCCGGAGCGGATGGACATCAAGGCCCACAATAACACTGTCAGTTGGGAAAATGGGAGCCAGAAACCGAACAGGCCCGTCATGATGGCCAGAACTTCGTGGCCTTGTATCCATGTCAACCATAAGGCGCCGGGAAACGATGCCTTTACCGTCTGTCCCTGCATGTTCAGGATCGCGACTGGGAAATAGTTGGCGATGGCGAATATGACCAAGGCCCCCGTGACCATCGCCAACCAGCCCGAAACCGGAACTGCGCTGAATCGGTACAAGACATAGCCGCAACGCGTGCACTTGGCCAACGCGCCCGGTTCCAGGGGCGTGCGTTCGTGCAGTGTTGCGCAGTGATGGCAGGCAACGACCGGACCTTCACCCATCAATCGACAAGCTCAGGTTCCGGGTGTGATGGCGATGCATGGTTAGACTTATTTAGTTTTTCAGGCTTGGAGAAGGTCAGTTCAACCTTGCCGTCTTGATCAAGGCCCACCACGACATGACCGCCATCGGCCAGGCGACCGAATAGAAGCTCGTCAGCCAACGCACGGCGAATGGTGTCTTGGATGAGCCTTTGCATAGGTCGGGCACCCATGGCCGGATCGAAACCCTCTTTTGCGAGGTGTTCGCGCAGTGGTTGCGAGAACACGACATCGACACGTTTTTCGTGCAACTGATCTTCAAGCTGCATGAGGAACTTATCGACCACACGCATGATGATCTCGCGCGACAACGGCGTGAAACCAATGATCGCATCCAGCCGGTTCCGGAACTCGGGCGTGAACAAGCGCTTGATATCGGCCATTTCATCACCCGTACGGGCAGGTGCGGCGAAACCGATGGTGCTCCGATTGAGCGCCTCGGCCCCTGCGTTCGTGGTCATGACCAGAATGACGTTGCGGAAGTCGGACTTGCGACCATTGTTGTCGGTAAGCGTGCCGTGGTCCATTACTTGCAAGAGGATGTTGTAGACGTCTGGATGTGCCTTTTCGATTTCATCCAGCAGCAGCACGCAATGCGGCTGCTTGCTGATGGCTTCGGTAAGCAGGCCACCCTGGTCGAACCCGACGTACCCGGGAGGAGCGCCGATGAGGCGCGACACGGTGTGACGTTCCATGTACTCGGACATGTCGAACCGCAGCAGCTCGATACCCAGCACAAAGGCCAACTGCCGCGCAACTTCCGTTTTCCCCACACCAGTTGGACCTGAGAACAGGAAAGACCCGATCGGTTTGTCTGGCCGCCCCAGCCCGGAACGCGCCATTTTTATTGCGGCGGCCAGCGCCTCGATGGCGGCATCCTGACCAAAAACCACGGTTTTCAGGTCTCGCTCAAGCGTAGCCAGCTTGTTGCGATCATCGTTGGATACGCTTTGCGGCGGTATGCGAGCGATTTTGGCGACCGTGGCCTGTACCTCGGCCTTGCCAATGACCTTCTTTTGACGCGAGCGCGGCAACAGCCTTTGGGCTGCGCCCGCCTCGTCAATGACGTCGATGGCCTTGTCGGGTAGAAAGCGATCATTGATGTGGCGTGCGGCGAGTTCAGCTGCAGCAGTGATGGCGGCTGCCGAGTAGCGGACACCGTGGTGCGCTTCGAAGTGCCCTTTCAGGCCGCGGAGAATCTGGATGGTCTGCTCAACGGTGGGTTCAGCCACGTCAATTTTCTGAAAGCGGCGCGACAGGGCGTGGTCTTTTTCAAAAATGCCGCGGTACTCGTTGTACGTCGTGGCACCCATGCATTTGAGTTGGCCCGACGACAGGGCCGGCTTGAGCAGGTTGGACGCGTCGAGCGTGCCCCCCGACGCTGACCCGGCGCCGATCAACGTATGGATTTCATCGATAAAGAGTATGGCGTGCGTGTTGTCTTTCAGCGACTTCAAGACCCCCTTCAGGCGTTGCTCGAAATCGCCCCGATACTTGGTACCGGCGAGCAATGCGCCCATGTCCAGCGCATAGACCTCGGCGCTGGCCAGGATTTCAGGCACATCACCTTGGGTGATGCGCCACGCCAGACCTTCGGCGATGGCTGTTTTCCCAACACCGGCTTCCCCCACCAGCAAGGGATTGTTCTTGCGGCGACGGCATAATACCTGGATAACGCGTTCAACTTCGTGTTCGCGCCCTATCAGCGGATCGATGCGGCCATGGCGCGCCTCGGCGTTGAGGTCGGTTGCGTAGAGTTCGAGTGGTGATTTCTGTTGGTCGGACTTCGGCTCGGCTTCGATCGCTTGCGCCTTGGCGGGCTCGGCTGCGGGTTCTTCGCTGACCTTGGTGATCCCATGCGAAAGAAAATTGACGACGTCGAGGCGCGTGACGCCCTGCTGCTGCAGGAAATACACGGCGTGGGAGTCTTTCTCTCCGTACATGGCGACCAGCACATTGGCGCCCGTGACGGTGTTTTTGTTGGAATTTCCGGACGAGACGTGCATGATGGCGCGTTGAATCACACGCTGGAAACCCAGAGTGGGTTGCGTGTCGACCTCGTCCTCGCCAGGGAAGACCGGCGTGTTTTCATTGATGAACTTGCGAAGTTCTTGACGCAAGACGTCAATATTGGCCGAGCAGGCGCGCAGCACCTCGGCAGCGGCGGCGTTGTCGAGCAAGGAGAGCAGTAAATGCTCTACGGTAATAAATTCGTGTCGCGCAGTACGGGCCTCGACAAAGGCCATGTGCAGGCTGACTTCAAGTTCTTCGGAAATCACGCTTCCTCCATACATATCGGAGCGGACAAACAATTCGATAAATCTTATTCTATGACTAAATCGACCTTGCGTATCAACATTAAGTGACCGGCCGGCATCAAAAAAACCGCCGATAACCTTACTATACATGTACTTATTGCCTCTTGTGCAGCCCCCTGTGGGCCGACGCAACAGGTGTGGCGTCAAGCTTCAGGTGCGGGCTCCATCACGCATTGCAAGGGGTGTTGACGCGCATGCGCAAATTGACGAACCATTTCAACGCGAGTGGCAGCGATATCGCGAGGGTACACACCGCAAACCCCGCGCCCTTCATGATGCACCTTCAGCATTATGCGTGCCGCTTCGTCTTCTGTTTTTCCAAAAATGCGCTGCAACACGACCACGACAAAGTCCATGGGCGTGTAATCGTCGTTCAGCAACACCACCTGGTACATGGGCGGCGGTGCAAGCTTTGCCGCTTGACGATCCAGGACGGTGTCGTGCTGGTTTTCGGTTTGAGTAGCCATGACAATACTAGTGGTTTCCATAGTTGACGAGCCAAGCAGAAATTGCGCATTATCTTGATATTCTGACAACTGAAAGATGGTACTTGTATGCCAGAATCTAGCAGGCTTAAGCTAACCCTTGTAGTCAAGTTTTAACCCTATACTATAGTCGAGAGGCAGTCCGTATGTCTGATACAACCGCAACCTCTGCACAGGGAGACACCCAAAAGCTGACAGGAACCGTCAAATGGTTCAATGATGCGAAGGGTTTCGGCTTTATTACCCCTGACAACGGGGGCGAAGACCTTTTCGCACATTTTTCATCCATCCAGATGAACGGCTTTAAAACCCTGAAAGAAGGTCAAAAAGTCGCCTTTGAAATTGCCCAAGGGCCGAAAGGCAAACAAGCACTTAATATTACGGCTGCCTGATCTCGCTCAACAACCGGGTTTGCTTCTAATAACAATGCATAAATTTTATCTGTTAACAGGGCTTTTGGGCCCTGTTTTTTTTCGCACCTTCGTGGCATTGGCATCACTCGGCCTGATGTCGGCACCCGCAATGGGGCAAGCCATGTTGCTGCCCACCGCGCAATTGATTGTAGGCACGCATTCCGTCAGCGCGGAAATTGCCGCCACAGACGAAAGCCGCTCCCGCGGTTTGATGCAACGGCAAACCCTTCCGCGCGATCAGGGCATGCTGTTCGTATTCCAGGAAGTAGGCACACCTTGCTTCTGGATGAAGAATACTCCCCTGGCCTTATCGATTGCATTCATCGATGCCCAGGGCGTCATTGTGAATATCGCCGACATGCAGCCCCACAGTCTTGATTCGCATTGCCCGACGGCACCGGTAGTGTATGCGCTCGAGATGGAACAGGGTTGGTTCCGGCAGCATCAGGTGAAAGCCGGGGCTGCAGTCAAGAACCTGCCCCGGCCTTAGCCGCCGTCGTCGGATGTGGCGGCGTCCGCATAAGCGCCGTCCAAACAGTGGTTTATACGCGTTCCAGAATAACGGCAATACCCTGGCCTACTCCTATGCACATGGTGCACAAGGCATAGCGTCCGCCGGTGCGTTGCAACTGGTTGACGGCTGTAATGGCCAGGCGCGCACCGCTGGCGCCCAAGGGATGGCCCAGGGCGATGGCGCCACCGTTGGGGTTGACGCGTGGATCATTGTCGTCGAGACCAAGCAGGCGTGTGACGGCCAGCCCCTGTGCGGCAAACGCTTCGTTCAGTTCAATGACATCCATTTGATCAATAGTCAGGCCAGCCAACGCCAGCACTTTCCGTGACGCTGGTGCGGGGCCTATGCCCATGATGCGTGGCTCGACTCCGGCTGTCGCCATGGCCACGATTCGCGCACGAGGCACAAGGCCCTGCTCGCGCGCCATAGCCTCGGAAGCCACCAAAAGCCCGCAAGCGCCATCATTCACGCCTGATGCATTGCCCGCAGTCACAGTACCGTCAGGACGAACCACCGGCTTCAGGCGTGCGAGGCTTTCAAGCGTGGTCTGACGTGGATGCTCGTCGGTGTCGACGATGACAGGGTCGCCTTTTTTTTGCGGAATCAGTACCGGGACGATTTCCGACTTGAATATGCCGGCGGACTGTGCGGCCGCGGTCTTGGTTTGGCTGGCCAAGGCAAAAAGGTCTTGGTCGGCACGCGATACCTTGAACTGGTCAGCCACATTTTCGGCCGTTTCCGGCATGGAGTCGACGCCATATTGGGCTTTCATCAACTTGTTGACGAAACGCCACCCGATGGTGGTGTCATAGATGGATGCACTGCGGGAGAATGCGGCATCTGCCTTGCCCATGACGAATGGTGCGCGGCTCATGCTTTCCACACCACCTGCAATGACGAATTGCGCATCGCCCGAACGGATGGCGCGTGCTGCGGAGCCGATTGCATCGAGTCCCGAACCACACAGGCGATTGATGGTGGCACCGGCCAGCTCGATGGGCAAACCGGCCAGCAAGGTTGCCATGTGAGCCACGTTGCGATTGTCTTCGCCTGCCTGGTTGGCGCAACCGAACAACGTGTCGTCGACGCGGGACCAATCCACATCTGGATTGCGTTGCATCAAGGCTTTAAGGGGGACGGCGGCGAGGTCATCGGCACGAACCGAAGCAAGAGAGCCGCCGTAGCGACCAAAAGGTGTGCGAACAGCATCGCAAATGAAAGCTTGAGTTGTCATGGCTAAACCCGGAATCAAGGAAAGAAGTACTAGAAATGAACAGGCCCGAAAGCGGCGACGGAGTCGTGCCGCTGGTCTGGCTAATGTTAGCGCATTCGTCGAGCCTGCTTCGAGATTCCGGACCGGCCGTCCACGCTATGGTCGCATGACGGGCCGGCTTAATGCGCAATCAGGCAAGGTTGGAAGCGGCAAAGTCCCAGTTCACGAGATTCCAGAAGTTTTCCAGGTATTTCGGGCGCGCGTTGCGGTAATCGATGTAATAGGCATGCTCCCAGACGTCACAGGTAAGCAGCGGGATGTCGGACGTGGTGATAGGCGTTGCGGCATTGCTGGTATTGACGATATCTACCGAGCCATCGGGCTTTTTTACGAGCCAGGTCCAGCCTGAACCGAAGTTGCCGGCCGCTGATTTGTTGAAGGCTTCTTTGAAGGCATCCACACTGCCCCACTTGCCATTGATGGCCGACAGGAGGTCGCCGGTTGGCTCGCCGCCGCCATTGGGGGAGAGGCTGTTCCAATAGAAGGTATGGTTCCAGACCTGTGCTGCATTATTGAATACACCGCCGGATGACTTTTTGACGATTTCTTCCAGCGAAGACGACTCGAATTCGGTGCCGGCAACGAGATTATTCAGATTGGTGACATATGTCTGGTGATGCTTTCCATAGTGGAACTCGAGCGTTTCCTTGGAAATATGGGGAGCCAGAGCGTCGAGTGCGTAAGGGAGTGGGGGTAGCGTAAAAGCCATGTCTAAAATTCCTTAAAAATAACCAATCGAAGCACAGTGCCGTGCTTGGCAGACATTCGGCGTTAAAGCAAAGCGTGGATCTGTATCACGCCGACGTTCAAGCGGCCTTGACCAAGCTCAACGCCGAGCTGTTCGCCAACGCTCAAGTCTACCGCATTTTTAATGATTTTCCCCTCTTCGTTACGGACTATGGCATAGCCCCGTCCGAGTATCTGATGGGGACTGAGAGCCTGCAGCGTCTGTGTGGCAGCGGCCAGCCTTTGACGCTGCAGCTCCAGACGGCGCTGGGCCGAATCCGCAAGCCGTTGCGCCTGCCTGTCCACATGCACACGTAACTCGTTCAGCCGGGGCTGGGCATGCACAAGCCTGGCTTTCGCAAGCGTCAGGCAGGCCGCGTGGCGCTGTTGAGGCGCGACAGCGGCTCGCGCCAACCTGTTCTTCAACGCTTGCAGGCGCTCGTTCTGATGTTGCAGGCGCTGTTGAGGTGAGACCAGGCCGGCCACGGCCCTATCCAGTCGCAAGGCAGCACGTTCCAGCAAACGGTGGTGCCTGAGCGTCAATGCATTGAAGGTGGTATCCACTTGCGCAAGACAGGCATCCCGGGTTCGACAGCTCAACTCGGCGGCCGCCGTTGGAGTAGGTGCCCGCAAGTCTGCAACAAAGTCTGCAATGGTGAAGTCGGTTTCATGCCCCACCCCGCAGATGATTGGTATGGGGCTGGCGGCGACTGTCCGCGCCAGCGTCTCATCGTTGAAGCTCCACAGATCTTCCAGGCTGCCCCCACCACGCACCAGCAACAAGGTGTCGACTTCATTCCGCGCGATCGCCTGCTGGAGCGCTTGCACCAGCTTGCCCGCCGCGGCGGCACCCTGCACAGGTGCCGGATAAATGACGACGGAAATATGCGGCGCCCTGCGAGCCAGTGCGGTCAAAACATCGCGCAGTGCCGCAGCGGCCATTGAAGTGATCACACCCACGGCCACGGGCATCGCCTTGATCGGCCGCTTCCGATCATTATCGAAAAGACCTTCCGCTGCCAGCTTTTCTTTCAGTAGCATGAACGCTTCGTGTAAATCCCCTCGACCCGCGCGTCGCATGCTTTCCACTTGCAGCTGATAGTCGCCGCGCGGTTCGTAAAGCGTCACATTGACCCGAAATTCAAATCGTTCGCCGGGCTTGGGCACAAATCCCACGGCCATTGCACGGCCGCGAAACATGACAGCCTTCACGGCGGCGCCCTCATCCTTTATGGAAAAGTACCAATGCCCCGAGCTGGCCTGAGTAAAGTTGGAAATCTCGCCTCTGACCCAGATTCGGGAGAAATTCCCTTCCAGTAATTGTGCCACGCGGCGGTTCAGCTGACTGACCGACCAAATGCCATCTTCTGCGAAGGTTGAACCGGTTGAAAACATAGAAAAATCCGATTTGAATCCGCTTCTGTCCACAATCTTCGGGCGTTTGTCAAATGAATGAAATATCAAGCCGATTGGGCACAAAGATGCGAAAGCAGGTTAAACAAAATAGATAGGACGTTGATTTTAAAGAAAATTTAAAAACCCTAGAAAATGAGCGGTAATTGCCCATTGAACCTTGAGACCCACAAACAAGCGGCTGTCGGCGAGGTTATACACAGAATTATCCACAGTTTCTGTGGATACCTTCGGCAAACGCCCAGCACGCGCCGTTTGTCCTATATCTTTCCAGAGTTCCTGGCCGTTTGGGGGAGGCATATAACGGATATCCACGTTACTAGCCAGCTTCCAGGTGGGCCGGTACCAGCAACCGCTTGCCATAAGCTTTTTACGCTGTGTCGAAGCGCGAGGCCGCACAATCAAACCATTTGGCCGGGCCAGTCTGAATAGCGCCGCAGCTACGCTATCAACTGTAAAATGCCCTGCTAGAAACTCGCGCACGGAGAATATCTTGCTGGAAATCATTCACGCGGCCGGCTGGCCCATATGGCTGTTGGTGGCGACCTCTGTTCTTGGGCTGGCCTTGATAATCGAACGATTCCTTTCACTACGCAGCGGACTCGTCCTGCCGCGGCGCCTGCCTGGACAAGCGCTGGATCTGCTGCTTCAGAAGAATCATAACCCCGAAGCGGTGCTGCGGATGGCGGGAACGTCGCCCTTGGGGCGAATATTGGCTGAGGTGCTTGTCAATCAAAATGAGACAATCACCGTGCGGCAGGCCGCTATCGAAGACGTCGGCAAGGATGTGGCCCATAGACTGAATCGGTATCTGCCTGCTTTGGCGACCATCGCCGTCGTCGCGCCCCTGATGGGGTTATTTGGAACGGTAGTTGGCATGATAGAGATTTTCGGTTCGTACACACCTGCGGGGGGCGACCCGGCCCAATTGGCGCGCGGCATTTCCATTGCCTTGTACAACACGGGGTTCGGCATCATCATTGCAATACCGGCACTGATTTTCCATCGTTATTTCCGGTCGCGCGTCGACCACTTCCTGCATCAGATGGAGCGCGAGGCCAATGTGCTGGATCGGTTGGTCAGCCGCGGAGCAATCCAATGAACTTCAGGAGTCGACACGCTGATGACGAGCCCGAGATCAACCTGATCCCGCTGATCGACGTGTTGCTGGTCATCCTGATCTTCCTCGCGGCGACCACGTCGTTCACGCGCTTCAACCAAATCAAGGTCGCATTGCCCGAAGCCCATGCCGATGCGGTCGAGCCGGATGCCCTCAATATAGCAATCAGCCAGGAAGGCCTGTATGCATTGAATGGACAACTATTATCCGATAACACGACGCAGGACCTGGCCCAAGCCCTGCGTTCGAGCGCCGAGGACTTGAAGGAGGTTGTCCTGGTCATCAATGCCGACGCCCAAACCAGCCATGAATCGGTCGTGCGTGTCATGGAAGCGGCGCGCATCGCCGGAATTTCGCGCGTCAATTTCGCCACTCAGAGCCCCCCTTGATAACACCAGCCTTCATCAGTCGCACACTTCACAACGCCTGGCAGCGTAAAGGGCTATTGAGTACCGCCCTTTTGCCTTTATCCCTTCCGGTGCTGGCGGCGACCGCCTACAAGCGCCGGCGTTATCAGCGTCGTCCGGATCTGGTGTATCACAGCCGCTTGCCTGTGGTCGTGGTCGGCAATATTTACCTGGGCGGCACGGGAAAAACACCGGTTGTCATAGCGCTTATCAAGGCGCTTCAAGAACGGGGCTGGCGCCCCGGCGTAATCAGCCGCGGCTACGGCGTCAAGGTTGGGGACCAGGCCAGGGCTGGCACCGGAAACTTGGCCGCCACGGAATTCGGAGACGAGCCGGCATTAATCGCACGCACCACCATGGTCCCGGTTTCCGTGCATCCCAGCCGGGTGCTGGCCATCAAGCGACTCCAGAAAAGCTACCCCGAGGTCAACATCGTGATTGCCGACGATGGCCTGCAGCACCTCGTACTCGGCCGCGATATCGAAATAGTCGTCCAGGATGCCCGCGGTATCGGCAACGGCCGCGTCATGCCCGCCGGACCTCTACGTGAACCGGCTTCGCGCCTCCAGTCCGTGGATTATCTGATCAGCAATCTTCATGACGATCTGACCCCACCGGCTGGCATCGCGAGCATGGCTCGACAACTCAGCATGCGGCTGACCCCCGACACGGTTACCCACCTCGTTACCGGAGCGTCACTGGACTGGGCTTCATGGCATGCGCGGCACGGCGCAGAGCCGATCAGCGCCGTCGCCGCCATTGGGCAGCCGGAGCGCTTTTTCTCGATGTTGCGCGCCGCCGGCATCACTCTGGATCGCGCGTGCGAGCTTCCCGACCACGACCCCTATGAAACGTCGCCATTCACCGATTTGACGTCGCCCCATATCCTTATCACGCCCAAGGACGCCGTCAAGTGCGAACGTTTCAACGACGCGCGTTTGTGGGTGGTGCACCCGGCCCCAACGTTTTCAGACCCCGACTGGCTGGACTCGATGGATCAAATGCTGCGGTTCATTGCCGCCAAAAAGCAGACGATGGCTGCACAGCGCGGCAAGCATTAAACTCTGTCTTTTAATCCATTGATTATGGAGCCTCCATGGAATCCCGCCTGCTCGAAGTACTGGTCTGCCCACTCTGCAAGGGGCCCTTGCATCACGACCGTGAACAGCAGGAGCTCATTTGCCGGGCCGATAAACTTGCCTTCCCCATTAAAGATGGAATACCCGTCATGCTAGAAAGTGAAGCCAGGGAACTGCTGCCGATAGCGTCGAATACCAACGACGCGACTTGAGCACATGAGTTTTATCGTTGTCATTCCCGCGCGAGCCGCGTCGACCCGACTGCCTGATAAGCCATTGCTCGATATCGCCGGAAAACCCATGGTAGTACGCACCGCCGAGCAGGCCTCCTTATCCGGCGCGAGCCGCGTGGTGGTCGCCACCGACGATCTGCGTATTCAGCTTGCCGTGCAGCAGAACGGCTTCGAGGCGCTGTTGACCCGCGCCGATCATGCCACCGGCACAGACCGGTTGGCTGAAGTCGCCGGGCTGCTGGGGCTGGAGCCAGACGCCATCGTAGTCAATGTCCAGGGTGATGAACCACTGATCGATCCAGCACTTATCGATCAGGTTGCGCAACTGCTTGCTGCGCAACCGGACGCAGCCATCGCCACCTGTGCTACTCCCATACTGGATGCCGGTGCATTCTTCAATCCCAACGTGGTGAAAGTCGTGTGCACGAGCGCCCGGCGCGCTCTGTATTTCTCGCGTGCTCCCGTGCCTTGGGCACGCGACGCATTGGCAGACGGCGCTCGACTCCTGGCCCCCGGCATTCCCGCCTTGCACCACATCGGCCTGTATGCGTACCGCGTGGCTTTCCTCGTACGGTTTTCATCCATTCCGCCCGGACCCCTGGAAACCTACGAATCGCTGGAACAGTTAAGGGCACTGGAGAACGGATATTCGATAGTGGTTCATGTTACGGGCGCCCATCCCGCTCAGGGCGTGGATACGGCTGAAGATCTGGCAAGAGTGCGTCAAAAATTCATAAATCGGTTATAAATCGACTTCAACTCGCTGATCCCAATGCCGCTCTGCAAAAATTGCTGCATTGCGGCATAATCGAAAAATCCAGAAAAACTAAACTCAGGAGGAATTCATGCGACTGATTCTGCTCGGTCCACCCGGTGCCGGTAAAGGCACCCAGGCGGCATTCATCACCGAAAAATTTGGTATTCCCCAAATTTCCACGGGCGACATGCTGCGTGCTGCCGTCAAGGCCCAGACCACCCTCGGCCTTGAAGCAAAAAAAATCATGGATAGCGGCGGATTGGTGTCCGATGACATCATCATTGGATTGGTGCGCGACCGCTTGCAGCAGCCGGACTGCCAGAACGGCTATCTGTTCGACGGTTTCCCACGCACGATTCCCCAGGCGGACGCACTCAAGAATGCCCGCGTTGCGCTCGACTATGTGGTCGAAATCGTGGTCGCCGAAGAAAATATCATTGAGCGGATGAGCGGACGCCGGGTTCATCCTGCAAGCGGCCGCAGCTACCATGTCAAATTCAATCCTCCCAAAACACCGGGAATCGACGACATTACCGGCGAGCCCCTGGTGCAGCGCGACGACGACCTCGAAGAAACCGTGCGTCATCGCTTGTCGGTATATCGCGAGCAAACCCGCCCTCTGGTCGATTATTACTCCTCGTGGGCACAGTCGGGCGAGACCGAAGCGCCGGCCTACCGGCAAATTTCGGGTCTGGGCACGGTAGAGGAAATCCGGGAGCGAGTCCTTCAGGCACTCAAGCCTTAAGCCTTCGGCCCGCAACGAGTTATCGACACAGAGACATAGAATGGACATCAAAAACAAGGTATTCCTGATCACTGGCGGCGCATCGGGGCTAGGCGCTGGGACCGCACGCATGCTGGTTGCCGAAGGCGCTTCAGTAGTGCTGGCGGACGTGCAGGACGAAGCCGGCGAAAAGCTGGCCGCTGAATTGGGCCAGACGTATGTGCACTGCGATGTCACCCAGGAAGCCGACGGCCAGGCGGCGGTCGCTGCCGCGCTCAAGGCGGGCAAGCTTTTCGGCTTGGTGAACTGTGCTGGCGTCGCGCCGGCATCCCGCATCGTCGGCAAGAACGGACCCCACGCACTGGAACTGTTCCAGAAAGTGGTCATGATCAACCTGGTGGGTACCTTCAACATGTCGCGGCTCGCCGCCGCGGCCATGAGTGAAAATACGCCAGAGCCCACCGGTGAGCGCGGTGTACTGATCAATACGGCGTCGGTCGCGGCGTACGACGGGCAGATCGGCCAGGCCGCCTATGCGGCATCCAAGGCTGGCGTAGTCGGCATGACCTTGCCCGTGGCGCGTGACTTATCCAAGGTCGGTATCCGTTGCGTAACCATTGCCCCCGGCATTTTCGGCACGCCCATGATCTTCGGCATGCCCCAGGAAGTCCAGGACTCACTGGCGGCCAGCATCCCGTTCCCCACCCGGCTGGGGCGGCCCGAAGACTACGCCAAGCTCGTCAACAGCATCATCACCAATGAGATGATCAATGGTGAAACCATACGCCTGGACGGCGCGATCCGCATGGCGCCGAAATAAGCCGTTGCGTACATGAGTTTGCTTCGGTCGGCCGCCACGGTCAGCAGTTTCACCCTGTTTTCACGCATCACCGGCCTGATACGCGACATCCTGATCGCCAGCGCCTTCGGCGCAGGACCACTGACCGACGCCTTCTGGGTTGCATTCCGGATTCCGAACCTGTTGCGGCGCCTGTTTGCCGAGGGCGCCTTTTCCCAGGCTTTCGTCCCCATACTGGGGCAGGTTCGCACTACGAAATCGCCCGAAGAAGTCAGGGTCTTGCTTGACCGTGTCGCCTTGCTGCTGACATTTGCCCTGATGATAGTGACAGTGGCTGGTATTGTGGCGACGCCCTGGGTGGTCAGCGCCATGGCAAGCGGCATGCGTACGGCAGCGCGGCAAACTGAATTCAATGCCGCCGTATGGATGACGCGCATGATGTTTCCCTACATCATCTGCATGTCGCTGGTTGCCTTTGCATCGGGCGTACTCAATACCTGGAGCCGCTATGCCGTACCGGCCTTCACGCCGGTGCTGCTTAATATCGCCATGATAGGCGCCTGCCTGTTCCTGACGCCCTACTTCGAAACCCCGATCTACGCACTCGCCGTCGGCGTCATGCTGGGCGGTGCCGCACAATTGCTGGTCCAGTGGCTTGCCTTGGCGAAGCTGGGCCTGCTGCCGCGGTTTTCGCCGCGCCTGCGTCAAGCCTGGAACGATCCGATCGTACGGCGCATCATGCGCCAAATGCTGCCCGCCATCCTGGGCGTATCCGTAGCCCAGATATCACTCCTGATCAATACCAATATTGCCACCTGGCTTACGCCGGGGAGCGTCACGTGGCTGTCCTTCGCCGACCGCCTAATGGAATTCCCGACCGCACTGCTAGGCGTGGCGCTAGGCACGGTATTGCTTCCCAGCCTGTCCGCCGCCCATGCACGTAAGGATCACGACGCCTACAGCGCCTTGCTGGACTGGGGACTGCGTCTGGTATTCCTGCTGGGCCTGCCCGCAGCACTGGGACTTGCCTTGTTGTCGGACGGGCTCGTCGCAACCCTGTTCAATTATGGCGCCTTCAGTGGGCACGACGTCATGCAGACGCGGCTGGCCGTCATGGCCTATTCAGCAGGCCTTATTGGCCTTCTGGCGATCAAGATCCTGGCGCCGGGTTTCTATGCCAAACAAGACATACGCACTCCTGTGAAGATCGCCGTGTTCGTACTGATTCTCACCCAGGCATTGAATGTGATCCTGGTGCCGCGATTCGCCCATGCGGGGCTTGCTTTGTCCATTGGCTTGGGGGCGAGCGTGAATGCCCTTTTGCTGGTCGTCTTGTTGCGTCGTTATAAACTGTACCAACCGCGCGCAGGGTGGATTCGTTTCGGGTTCCGCATTTTGCCTGCCCTGGTTGCCATGTCGACGGTACTGTGGCTGGCCGGTCAAAGGCTGGATTGGGTGGCGTTGGGATCCAGTCCCGCGTTACGCGTGCTTTGGCTGCTGGGCGTGATCCTGGCCGCCGCTATTGTGTATTTCGTGGCGCTGTTCGCTTGCGGGTTCAGGCCCATTGACTTTACACGACGTGCCAAGTGATATAGAATAGCCGTCTTTGCCAAATAAACCTTAGCAGATCAGTCAGATCTAATAAAACGGATACGCAACACATGGCCAATACCGCCCAAGCTCGTAAACGTGCTCGTCAATCGATTGAGCGCAACAAACACAACGCCAGCCTGCGTTCAATGCTTCGCACGTCCATCAAGACGCTGGCGACAAAGCAGCCGCCGCCGAAGTTTTCCAGAAAACGACAAGCATTATCGACCGCGTTGCCGACAAGAACATCATTCATAAAAACAAGGCCGCTCGCCACAAGAGCCGCCTTGCTGCTGCGGTCAAGGCATTAGCCTGATTGCTGTAATGGTTTAACTGGCAAAGCAGGACTCGAGCCAGGGCTCGAATATGACGGGACGCATCAGCGTCCCGTTTTTCGTTGGCGTCGTCTGCGGTATAGTTCGGCATAGTAAAAATTCAATAAACCGATGCACGAGGCACTCATGACGACCGCTACACCTGTTCTGCTGCAATTGCTCCCTTTGCCATTTCCCGAAGCCCAGCAACGGCTGGCGCAACTCTTCGACCTTATCGAGTTATGGAAAGAACAGGATCCTGACGCCGTGATCGCGGCACGCCAGAATGAAATCGTGGCTGTCGTCACCAGCGCCATGACACCCACGTCGGCAAAGCTTATCGACAAGCTTCCCAATTTGCGCGCCATCTGCAGCCACGGTGTCGGCTATGACGCCATCGACGTCAAGCATGCACAAAAAAAAGGCATACAGGTCAGCAATACACCCGATGTCCTGAATGATTGCGTGGCGGACCTTGCTCTGGGCTTGCTGCTTGCCACCGCGCGCCGGCTCGGCCAGGCGGAACGCTATGTGCGTAGCAATCTGTGGGGCACCGACGCCAAGTTCCCGCTGGGCGTCAAAGTCAGCCACAAAAAAATCGGTATCGTCGGACTGGGACGCATCGGCATGGCCATCGCGCAGCGCGCAAAAGGCTTCGATATGGAAATCCGCTACCATAACCGTCGTCAACGCACCGACGTGGGCCTGACCTACGAACCATCATTGGTGGAATTGGCTGCGTGGGCAGATTTTCTCGTGATCGCGACGGTAGGCGGTCCGGATACGCGTCACCTGGTCAACGACGACGTCATCAAGGCGCTGGGCCGCGACGGTATTCTCATCAACATTTCACGCGGTACCGTAGTCGATGAAACCGCCATGGTAAACGCCCTGGTCAGCGGCGAACTGGGTGGTGCAGGCCTGGATGTTTACGAGTCAGAACCGACCGTACCCGACGCGTTGAAGACTCTGGACAACGTGGTCATTGTGCCCCATATTGCCAGCGCCACCAGCGAAACGCGTAAAGCGATGGCCGACCTTGTGGCGGCCAACGCGGAAGCCTTTGCAAAGACAGGCAACGTCATTACGCCCATTCCGCCGCTGTAACCCTGTCCTCACGTTTAGAATCCCAGCCTCATGAACCCTTCCACCCTAATAGGCATCGTCGCCAGCGTTCTACTGCTTGGTGTAGTGCTGTTCTTTTCCGCGGAAGATCCGGCCCTGTTCCTGGATATTCCCAGCCTCGCCATCGTGCTGGTCGGGACAATGGCCGCCACCTTCATCAGCTATCCCCTGCGCGAAGTAGTGCGTATCTTTGGCCTGATACGAACGGTGCTGCGCAACGAACGCCTTTACACGGCACACGATATCGAAGATCTGGTGGCCATCTCGCGGATCTGGATGACGGGCAACATCAGGGCGGTGGAAGAGGCCTTGGAATCGGTATCGAATCCATTCCTGAAAACGGGCGTTCAGCTTGTCATCGACATGACGCCGGAAGAAGACATTCTCGATCTCCTCCAATGGCGGATTTCACGGTTGCGTGCGAAGGAACACGCCGAAGCCCAGCTATTTCGGGTCATGGCAAACTACTCCCCCGCGTTCGGCATGATCGGCACGCTTATCGGACTTGTCAATCTTCTGTTCCTGCTGGGGGACGGTGACATTACTTCCATAGGCAAGCATATGGCACTGGCCCTGATGACGACGTTCTACGGCGTACTGCTTGCCAATCTATTGTTCAAGCCGGTAGCCGTAAAGCTGGAGCGACGCACCGAACAGCGTGTGGAAGTCATGAATATGGTGCTGCAAGGCATATCGATGATGTGCCAGAAGCGCAGCCCCAACCTGATGCGTGAAACGCTCAACTCGTTCATGATCGATTATCAGGATGAAATCGATGATGGCAGCAGCCGCCGTGCCCAAGCCAGCGCCGAGGCCTGACGGACAGTCCAATGGCAAACACCAGGAACACCATGCAGTCCATGCGCGACGGTGGTCCGTCAACCCGGTCCGGAAATCCGTTGGCGCAGCTCGCAGCGCGCCAACGGGAGCTTGAATCGGAACTGGTGGCGGCGCGCAAGGCCACCTCGCATGCGCGCGCCAAGGCCGGTAACAAACAATGGCACATCAAGCCACCCCATATCCACGAGGATGAGGGGTGGTACACCACTTATCTGGATGTGATGACCTTGCTTCTGGTGCTCCTGGTGGTAATGCTGTCGTTCGCCGGCAAGGGTGCGCTGGAAGGGTTCCGGCAAGCCACAGGCGGCAGTACGATACCTGGGCTGCGGGCATCCGCGACACCATCGCTGGAAGGTGTCCCGCAAATCGACCTTGGCCCGCTGCGGGCGGGTATAGGACTCCTGCCGGCCAACAACGGCCTACTGCCTGAAATAGGCCTGCACCATAACCGCGAACCCGGTGCCTACGTGCCACTGCCGGGCACCGATATCGCGCCGATGTCCGAGCAACCCTTGCCGCCACCAGCTCCGCCTCAAAGCGTAATGCCGACGGGCGCCCCGCCGGAAACACTTGCCGGCGTCGCTGTCGCACCAACTGCCGACCCGCGCGAGGCGAACGCCACGCCCCCGCCGCTCGACCCGGCACGCGTTGGCCCTGCTCCCGTCGATCCACATGTCATTGCCACCGCGCCTATCGAGCCGGTGGCGGATGCGCCTATCCGACCCAATCCTGCCCCGGCTGTCCCCGCACCCCCATCGCCGGCACGCGCCTCTTCCAAGCAGGACATGTTGGCCGGATTGCCGGTGGGAGAGTTGGGCGATGATATCGACGTCATCGTCAATGAGCGGTCCGTCAGCTTTCGGATAAACAGCGAAATACTGTTCGGTTCGGGCGAGGCCGACCTGAGCGTCCCGGGCCTCGCCGTGCTAAAGCGCCTGATACCCGTATTCAATAGCGTCGACCATAAACTCACCGTGGAAGGACACACCGATTCGGTACCCATGCTGCGCAATCGCCGATATCCATCGAATTGGGAACTCTCCGGGGCGCGCGCCGGCAGCGTGGTCCGCTACCTCGAGGCGAATGGCGTAGCCAGCACCCGCCTGCGCGCTGTCGGCAACGCGGACACGCGACCGCTGTCAGATAACACCACCCCCGAGGGGCGCGCGAGCAACCGTCGAGTCGAACTGATCATGGAACGGAAAGAAGAGTAGGCCGAGCCAGGATCAGGGCGTCTGCACGTCCCGCTCGGATATCTTCAGGTTGTTGTCCCTGGCGAAATCGCAAACGAATTTCCATGCCAGCGGTTCGAGTTCGCGCAAGCGCTTGTCGACCACGACACAGCGAATGCCATCGACAACAATAGGAACGACATAAGGCGAATACGTGTTGTGTCCGCCATAAGAGCCGGCCGGACGGAACTGCGACATGACGCCGGCGAGACGCTCTGCCCAGTCGCTGGGGCGAAATCGATGGCCGTCGAGCGTGAGGCCGTGAATAAACATTTGCTGCACAAGATGTGTCATAAACTTCCGCGGACAAATCGTACCCATTTCAGGTGTACCAAATTTTCCCTGCGCCGCGAATTGTATATGATAGCCGCCTGGAAGATCATCCGGCCACTGCGTGGCCAAACCGTTTTTGCTGTCGGCCATCTTGCAAGGTAAGATGGCTCTTTTAAAGAAGGCTTACTATGTCTGGCGCCACACCGCAAACAGGTCCACTTCGGCATTTTCTGCAATTTCGCGACCTATCTAGAACCGAAATCCAATATGTTCTGGACCGCACCCGTCTGATCAAAAACAAATTCAAGCGCTACGAGCCGCACCACACGCTTCACGATCGCAACCTGGCCATGGTGTTCGAAAAGGCCAGCACGCGTACACGCGTATCGTTCGAAGCAGGCATGTATCAACTCGGCGGTTCAGTCATACATCTTACCACTGGTGACTCGCAGCTCGGGCGGGCGGAACCCATCGAGGACACCGCGCGCGTCATTTCCCGCATGGTTGATGTGATCATGATCCGCACCTTCGAACAGACCCGCATCGAACGTTTCGCTGCCCATTCAAGGGTTCCGGTAATCAACGGGCTGACAAACGAATTCCATCCTTGCCAGATCCTGGCCGACATTTTCACATTTATCGAGCACCAGGGCCCCATAGAAGGCAAAACAGTGGCATGGATAGGTGATAGCAACAACATGGCCTATACGTGGCTCCAGGCCGCCGAAATCCTGGGCTTCAACCTGCATGTATCCGCCCCGGCGGGGTATCAGCTGGACGCCAAGCGCATCGGCACCCCTGCCCCATCGGTATTGCAGGAATTCGCTGATCCCATGGAAGCCTGCCGTGGCGCCCACCTGGTCACTACCGATGTCTGGACCAGCATGGGCTACGAGGCCGAAAATGAAGAACGTCGCCAAGCATTTGCCGACTGGTGCGTCGATGCCGAGATGATGGCCGTGGCCGACCCATCCGCCATATTCATGCATTGCCTGCCGGCCCACCGCGGCGAAGAAGTCACGGGCGATGTCATCGACGGCCCCCAAAGTGTTGTTTGGGACGAAGCCGAAAATCGCTTGCACGTACAGAAAGCGTTGATGGAATTCCTGTTGCTGGGTCGAATCGCATGATTCCAAAAAAAAGCACTGCTCGAAAACAGTGCCTTTTCCTTGTTGCGACCTGATGAATTACTGGTCGCTCTTGCCTTTCAACTGAGGCAAGGGACCGGTGCCGGTGGATGTCAGCAAGCCGGCCTTCGCGTAGGTAAAAAGCTTGGCGCGAGTATCGACGATATCAAGGTTGCGCATGGTCAGCTGTCCGATACGGTCACGGGGCGAGAACATCGATTCGCCCTTTTCCATTGTCAAACGCTCGGGCTGATACGTGAGGTTGGCCGACTGCGTGTTCAGGATGGAATAATCATTTCCGCGGCGCAACTCGATTGTGACTTCGCCTGTAATGGCGCGCGCGACCCATCGTTGTGCGGTCTCGCGCAGCATGATGGACTGCGGATCGAACCAGCGTCCCTGATACAGTAGACGACCGAGCTTGAGACCATTCATCCGATACTGCTCGATGGTGTCTTCATTGTGGATACCAGTCACCAGGCGTTCGTAGGCAATATAAAGCAAGGCCAATCCTGGCGCCTCGTAGATGCCGCGGCTTTTCGCTTCAATGATGCGGTTCTCGATCTGGTCGCTCATGCCCAGGCCGTGGCGTCCGCCTATGCGATTAGCCTCGAGCAGCAGCTCAACGCTATCGCTGAATTCCACGCCATTCAATGCAACCGGCTGCCCTTCTTCAAAGCGAATGCTGACCTCTTCGGATTTGACCGCAACGTCATCGCGCCAGAAGGCCACGCCCATGATGGGCTGAACGATCTTGATGCCTGATGTCAGGTGCTCGAGGTCTTTTGCTTCGTGGGTCGCACCCAGCATGTTGGAATCGGTGGAATAGGCTTTCTCTGACGACATCTTGTAATCGAAGCCGGCCTGACGCATGTATTCGGACATTTCCGAACGACCGCCCAACTCGTCGATGAAGGCCTGGTCGAGCCAGGGCTTGTAGATTTTCAGATCCGGGTTGGTAAGCAGGCCGTAGCGATAGAACCGTTCTATGTCGTTGCCCTTGAATGTGCTGCCATCACCCCAGATATTGACGTCATCTTCCTTCATGGCGGCAACCAGCATCGTGCCCGTGACCGCGCGGCCGATGGGCGTCGTATTGAAATACGTTACGCCAGCCGTGGAAATATGGAATGCGCCACATTGCAGGGCCGCGATCCCTTCGGTTACCAACTGAGCGCGGCAATCAACCAGACGCGCTTTCTTGGCCCCGTATTGCATGGCCTTGCGCGGAATTTCCTCGTAATCGGGCTCATCGGGCTGGCCAAGATTTGCCGTATATGCGTAGGGAATCGCGCCTTTGTTGCGCATCCAGAGCAAAGCAGCACTGGTGTCGAGCCCGCCAGAAAATGCAATACCGACCTTCTGGCCGGTAGGGACGTCTTCAAGAATGGTTGTCATTGTTGATCTAAGGCCTAGTAAATGAATTCAGCTAAGCAGGCATTATATCCTTGATGTTTATGGCAGCCGCGGTGGAAACGGCTAGTCATCAGGTCCTCGTCTACCCGGCGTCTCGGCATCTTGCAAGGGATACGCGTCCGCGACATAGGCCGGCCCTTTCATTACCATCACAATGAAAGCGCTCAGAGTGAGGAACAGGCATATTTGCCAATAAAGGAAAAAGACGCTCAGTGCACAAATATCTATGGCCGAAACCAACACTGCCCATTCGTCGCCGCCCGCAATCCATTGTGCCAGTCGCACGGTCAGCGATGGCAATCCAAGAGCAACGGTCCCTATTGCAAAGGCGCGCGGCATACGACGCAATATGACACGCTCCAGTCCTGGAGGTGTGCGAACGTAGCCTGGCAGTATATTGAAGATACTCATGATGTACGTTTGTCAGTCATTCCTGCACCGGCTTGAATGTCGTGATGCCTGATATGCCAGCAGACGTTGTGCCTGATTGGAGTTCGGCGCACTTTGAGAAAATGCGTGCGCGACTCCATTACCGAATGATAGAATTCAAATAATACGGGGGAGTAGCTCAGCTGGGAGAGCGCTGCGTTCGCAATGCAGAGGTCGGGAGTTCGATCCTCCTCTTCTCCACCAGTATTCGAAGTTGGGATTTTTTTGGCCGGAGCGCCAGTTTTGGAGGGGGTGGGCGGTTCTGCCTCCTGAACGCTGCACACCGGATTTCTCGCTTTCCTCCCCATTCCTGCCAGTCTTCGCTTTCTATTCTCTGTTGGTCTTGAGCGTTCAAAGGGCGATATCTAGTATTTATGTGGGTTCCGGCCCGCGGAGTTGCATTTAGCAGCTCCTTGGACGGAGCGACCGACAAGAACCTGGGCACACTTACATGGCGAACCGCTTGCTTCGAACGTGCGAGGTCGAACACGGCTCTGCCTCGACAGATGGTACGCACCGAAAAAACAAATACACGGCCGCAATTTACTGGACTTGGCGTGCTTTTATCGTTATAACGTAACAAAACGTGTTGATTGCTACTAAAACTATAAAGGACGGGAATGCGGATTAGTGTTTCCATAACGCAGCTGCGCCGTACCGGTATGTCGACGATCGAACTATGGCACGGTCCGGACAAAGGATTAATTGCTTGCTGGGAAAGGGGTAAGGATTTGTCTACTGAAGCTCCGGAGTTAGCTGAACTGACGCGTAACGGCGAGCTGGTACCGCTGCCATGGAAAGGAGGGGTAGAGAACGCTATAAAGTCTAAGTTGAAATGCGGCACATTCCGCTATCTTGCCATGTGGCAAGGCCTGTGTGGCACAGACCTGATGATTGATACCGACGTAGAGCTTACTCTGCGTTGTACGAAATTTGGAGTGCAGGTAGTTTTCACCGACAACTTCTCAAAGCATGTCGATTCATGAAAATACTATAAGACGCCGTGAGGAGTAATGCTATGGGATGGTTTAACGAAACATTCAAGCGACAAGGTATGGATGAGCATGGTCAACCCCTTAATAGAATGTACCGAGCTCGTGCTGTTCAAGAAAGACAGGTCGACGAGCTAATCGGTTTAGTCAAGGGCGTCCTTGCCGATGGCGCGATCTGTCAAGGCGAAGTCCAATACCTTCTTAAATGGATCGAGTCCAATCGAACGGCTGCAGATCAATGGCCAGCTAACGTCCTGTATCCACGCATCGCAACCGCCTTGGCCGACGGTCACATGGATGAAGAGGAAGAAAGGGAAATTATGTCCCTCCTCATCTCCACAGTCGGCAACAGATCCCTTCCCAAAGATGGCGAGGCAAGCCACAGCACCGCTCTTCCCTTGTGCCACCCTACTCCCACAATACGTTACGCTGCGCAGACGTTTTGCTTCACCGGTAAGTTCAATAGTGGCACGCGCGACTGGTGTGGACGACAAGTCCACGACCGAGGCGGTTTTGCTGCAAGCGGTATCACCAAGAAATTAAATTATCTCGTGATTGGAGAGATTGGCAGTCGCGACTGGCTACACTCAACCCATGGGTTGAAGATTAAAAAAGCGCTCGAGTATAGAGACGCTGGCCAGCCGTTGCATATCGTCAGCGAGCAGCACTGGTACGGGTCCATACAAGCACAGGATTAACAATACAGACCATGTTGTGATTTATCTGCACACTCAATGGTCAGGCCACAAGATTATGGGCGGACTCTCCTAGCCAGACAATTTCAAAAACAATGTTCAGGAGATACTTAATGTTTGAGGTGCTGCGCAACCTGTTTCGTCGTTGGACAACAACGCCGGCTGCCGTAGCCACAACGTTGGGTACTCCGACCCCGAACCTAACTCCCGATGCTTCCCCCTCGACTAATTCGGTAGCCCCCATCTTTCTGGATACCGAAACGACGGGATTGAATAGGGATGGTACAGATGAAGTTTTGGAGATTGCCATCGTCGATGCTGGCGGTACCGCGTTGCTTAATACGCTGGTTCGCCCCGTGCGGAATACCGCTTGGCCTAAAGCCCAGGCAATTCATGGCATCAGCCCCCAAGATGTGGCCAACGCCCCAACTTGGATCGAGCTGCTGCCTAAGATCGCCGCCATCTGCGCTGATAAAACGGTCGTATTCTATAACGCCCCATTCGATATGAGCTTCTTCCCAACTGACTTCTTCTCATCTGTCGCCTGTGCCATGCGCGGGTATAGCGACCTTAATCCTAATCGTAACTCCTGGGTGAAGCTCTCAGATTCTGCTGCCCAAACGGGATATGTTTCAACGGGCGGATACCACCGTGCGCTCGAGGATGCTTTCGCCTGCCGCCACATCTGGCTATTCGGCATTCCGAATCTGGAAAAGGCATATCCGCCAATGAACGATCCGCGAATCACTGCCGAACTGTCCTTGGATACAGGTATGCGTCTGCCTCTGATGTTCAATGCGCTGTTTCAAGAGGAGCTTCGGTTTGTGACCGTTGATGACCGCTGCAGTTTATGGACTAAAGACGACCGCGAGGAAATCAATGTCTATCGTGCGCGCACCATGGGCGGCAGCGGCAAGATCGCAACTCTATCCAAAGCGGACAACCCGAAGCTGGCCAACCGGATGGCGGCGGGCGACAAGATCGAGTTACGGCTTAGAGAACGTAGCAACGATGTACTGATGTTCGATGTCTTTAGCCAGAACCTAAAAAAGAGTGAGAGCGCGGCGCTACCCGGTACACCACTAAACTTCTCGACCATCGATGAGGACATTTTCGAATGCTTCATTGCTAGTCGCTCTGGCATGTGCAGCGCCATCGGAGAATGGGAAGATTTTTACAGAGTGGAAGCCGAAATTGGCCGGATATGCAAGGACCATGGGGGGCGCTACTACAAAACGAAAGCCAAAGGTGCGAAGTTTGCAATAATCTTCAATCCCCATTTCCATAGTGCCGAAGCGGTCTGGAGCCTGCAACAGGATGGCTATAAAGTCACTACGTTCGACCGGGTCGTCAATCATTTTGGTCTTACGCACCTATGGGATTGCTCACGCTACTCGGCGCATGTCAACACTCTGAAAAACTATGTGGACGACCCCATGTAACAGACCGCAAATCGGTGAGTCCGCTTTGCGATGGGGCGATGAACGATGAGTCAGGCGAGTTCGCTTTGGACGAACTTCCGCCTCGGACCGAACGAGGAAGCATAGTGAGCTTCAAGGCCCGGTAGAATTAAACGCTGGTTTGCGGTGTAATCCGGCACCTCGCCACTTTCGAATAGCTTGGCGGACTATAGACCAACAACGTCCTCGCACACGCGCATCGGTACGCCAGCCGCGGCTTCGTTATGGCAGTCGACTTCGGCCAAAAAACACTCAGTGAGCATGTTTGAAGTGCATCCCCATCTCAAACCGCATATTCAATTTCGAGCGTGATATTGGGACCAGTCCAATCACTACTCCCGGACGTTTCCCCATAAGAGATAACAAACAACTGCGATTTGCATACATTGAATTGGCCCGACGTCGTTGCCAGTCCTCAATTATTTTATGTCGTATACTGAATCAAATTGATACTGGAGGCGGAATGCAGTCACTTTTATATAAAAATTTGGCCATATTCGCTGTCGTAGTCAGCGTCTCCGGCTGTGCTACTTGGACCACCGGCAATGTAGCGCAGAACGATAGGCAGCGAGCCGTGTCACACGAGAAGACTCCACCTGCCAGCATCGTCTTAACGGAAGGTGACATCACTGATCGCCAATATACATCGATTGGCGATATCAGTGTGACGGTAAATAAGACCACCGTCTTTCATGCAAATCCGACAAAGAAATTGGTCAACGAAAAACTCAAAGAGAAGGCCGCCGGGCTGGGAGCTGACGCAGTTATCCTTGTGCGCTATGGCGAAGGCGGAATCAGCTTCATGAGTTGGGGCAGCCTCGAGGGGAAAGGTCGTGCGATCAAATTTGCTCCGTAGTCTAGCCGTGTGCATCATTTTCCTTTCTTTTGCCGGCTGCGCAACGTCAGCGCCGCCCCTTCCTCCCGAGAAAGTTATATAGGCCATCTGGGCGCGGGAGGCAGGCATCTACCTATCATAAATAGTTTTTCGTACAGCGTTAAATGGAGTTTGCAGAAGGTATCGCGGACCCGAAAGGCTTGGCAATGACCTCTATCAAGGTAAAACATGAGGGACTATCAAGATTTTTGCGAGATGCACGGCGGCTCGACGAGCGATCCAGACTTTTTGAATAAGTGGTTAATCAAAGAGGAGGAGCATGAAAGGTTACTGGAGAAGCACAAAGTTTCAGCTAAAGAACTGGAGCAGTTTGTCCAATACGTTGGAATTTCCCAAGAGGGTTCATTTACTGAGCTCAAGCATGTGAATAACTATATATCCGAGAACGGCCTTTGGGAAAAGTTTCCTGATATCAGATCACTAAACGATCATGGCGACTACACCAACATACCGGGGATACTACCCTGATTCTACAAAGTAGTCTGTGGATTCTAGGAGGAGACAGACACTTTGCAGAAGACTCGCCTACCCGTCATCGATGCCATGAAAGGCTTAGGCTGCATGGCTATCGTGTTCCATCATCTGGCGTTTTATGGGCCGATGTCAGACGTAGTGCATGCGGCTGCGCCGCATCTGATTGACTGGTTGTTCAATTATGCCCGCCTGGCCGTGCAAATGTTTTTTGTGTTGGCAGGGTACCTTGTCGCGGCCCAAATTGCGCCCGATGGAAAAGTTGCCGATATTTCCTCCTGGGCGTCACTCGTCTGGAAACGATACAAACGTCTGGTTGTTCCGTTCTTGTTTGCCGTGGTGTTGGCAACGTTGATCACAGCGCTGGTGCGTCCCTGGTTTCATCACTCATCACTTTCTGCACCTCCGGGG
>LNAP01000169.1_pt2 | contig 69998 bp, 69 predicted proteins | sample 602601 | NCBI WGS metagenome assembly LNAP01 (sample SAMN02440304, study PRJNA202911) | soil metagenome | biome: Subtropical and temperate rainforests or woodlands; isolation source: soil samples (1 kg each in a 20% v/v slurry with milli Q water) were... ...
TGAAGGACCTACGATCGATCCTGAGGCTGACATACGAGCAGGGCCTATCGGTAAGGGCGATCTCGGAACGGCTGCAGATCAGCAAGACCTCGGTTGCCAATCAAGACTTTCATCAGATCAGCAATCCTCAGGTGGGAAGTTGATCCGAAACTAGGCAAGGATCGCGTAATTCACTACATCTCGGTAATGTATAAGATTGTGCCGAATAATGGATAAGTCTGACGTCACGCTGGAGCGCCTGCGCAGCTTCGTCCGCGTCGCCGAGCGCGGGAACCTATCGGCGGTCGCGCGTGAGCTTGGGGTCGGACAGTCGACGATCACGCGGCATCTGCGAGAGCTCGAAGAGGCCGTCGGCGTGCCGCTGCTCAGCAGGACCACGCGGCGCGTCACGATGACTGATGAAGGTAACCGCTATTACGCTGACAGCATCCAGATTCTGCGCCTCGTCGAGCAAGCCGGCGATGAGGCGAGGGGCACACGCGGCGCGCCAACCGGGACGATTCGAATCTCTTGCACGGCGGCTTTAGGCGTTTTGCACGTCAGTCGGCTGATCTTCGCCTTTCAGGATCACTATCCCGACATCGGGATCGACCTCAGCCTCACCGACGAGCGCGTCGACCTGGTCCGGGAGGGCGTCGATATCGCGCTTCGTCTTGGCCCGCTCACCGACAGCTCCATGAAGCTACGGGCGCTCGGCCAGAGCCGGCGTCTGCTTGTAGCCGCGCCGAACTATCTGGCGGCACGAGGTAGACCGGCCGGGCTGCAGGACCTTTCCGGTCATGAAGGCATCCGGATGTCGAACATTGCCGGCAGCGACATCCTGAGCCTGCAGGGACCAGACGGCGAGCGCCATGCGGTGTCATTCGGAGGGCGCCTACGAATTGATCACGGGCTTGCCGCGCGCGAGGCCCTAATCGCTGGGCGCGGCATCGCACCCGCCCATCACTGGCTGGTGGACGATCTCCTGGCGGACGGCCGGCTCGAAGCAATCTTGCCTGACTATGCACCGCCTGCGGTTCCGCTGAGCCTGCTCATTGTCCCGGAGCGCGCGGGCATCGCGAGGGTCCGGCTGCTGGTCGACTTCCTCGCCGAGCGGATCGGGGCCATGCCGTGGATCGAGAAGCCGCAGCGTTAGTGCCTCGGTCGTGGCTGCTCGGGATATTAAGTCAGCTTGAATCAATGCCGGGATCATGCGATTAGCGTCACAAATTCGGCATGCCCGGCCGGCCGGAATACTGGGATACAGACTGAGATACAAACTGTGATACACCGGCATCATCGAAGCCGAAAAAGCTGAATAATTTCAACGTGGTGGTGAGCGGTTGTTGGCGCTCCGCCAAGCCCACGTCGGGCAGTTTCGGGGGCGTCCTGATGTGCAAACATTCAGCGTCTCGCCCATAAAGATCGCCACTCATTTGCGCGAAATCGCTGTTCGCCGATGCCGCGATTTCGACGCCTGAGGTTCGTCGGAAATCGCGCCTTTGTTCGCGATTTCCGCGGCTGATCGGATGGCGAGTTTTCGACGTTCCGCAGGGGACAATTCCTTCGGCGCGGCCACTATAGGAAGCCACTTCCACCTTGCGTACTTGTCGCCTGTCTGCCGAAGGTGCGTATAGCGCTTCAGGCTGGTCCACGAGCGATGACCCGACACCGACGCAACGCGGGGAATGTTTCTTCCCATTTCAAACAGGCGAGACACACCATCGTGACGGAGGTCGTGGAAATGAAGGTCGTTGATTTCCAGAAACTGACATGCACGCGTGAAGCCGGCGCCTATGGCGTCAGTGCTATAGGGAAATATCTCGTCAGAGATCTTTGGCATCGACTGAATGATTTGAAGCGCTTGAGGTGGCAGATCGCACCAAACGTCGTTTCCTATCTTCTCGCCCGGATTCTTCATGTCACGGATCAGTATCCGGCTCCCCTCCGCGTCGAGGTCAGTCCAAGCAATGCGCGTAATTTCCTCCTGCCTTCGCGTTGAGAAAATCGCGAACGCGATAACTCGCTGCATCGGCACGGATGAGGGGCGGCGTTTCGATCGCTCTCCGAAATGCTCCATCAGCTTGTCGAGTTCGTCGAGAGCGGGCCGCCGATCGCGGTCCTGACTCTTCGAAGAGATGCCAAGGCGCTTTGTGACGACGAAAGCATCCTTCATCGCGCTCTGATCGAGCGGGTATTTCCAGGCCGGTTTGGCGACGGCGAAAATTGCGCCCAGATGAGACAGATAATTTCCTACCGTCTGCGGTTGCACCTTGGCGACGAGCTGGTTTGCGAATGCGACGACATCATCGCTACCAATTTTAGAGCAAGGCTTGTTCGCGATATCATACGACTTGATCGCTCGCAGGACTTGAGCCTTGGTCCGACCTATCTCCTTGATCGACTCATTGACATAGCGGTCGATAACCTTGGCTAACGGCGGGTCTTGTTCTTTCAGGCGATCGAGCGCGCCCGGCTTGCCGAGCTCCGTCTCGCGCTTCTCAAGCCAAGCCGACGCGGCCTGCTTCCGTTCGAAGGTTCGCCCTTCGCGGTGAACGATCTTGCCGGCGCGTTTAATGAGGAGCTGCGCCTGATATCGGGTCGAGCCGTCTCCGAGCTTCCGTGGTATGATGGTTCCCATCGCCGAACGCTCCACAATCGGTACTGCACGACGAAAATGGTACTGCAGCGCAGTACCGGGATCAAGAAAAGAGGATAAAATGGAGCAAAATCAGTGGGCATTGGTACGGCGCGAGACACTCGAAATTGAGCTGAAATGACCGAAAAAGAGCATAATATCAATAGCTTCCGGTTCTCGGTTGCACCTATGATGGATTGGACCGACCGGCATTGCCGTGTCTTTCATCGGCTGATGACGCGGCGGGCGCGGCTTTATACGGAGATGCTGACGACGGGCGCCATTCTTCACGGCGACCGCCGGCGGCTGCTCGGTTTCGATGCCAGCGAACATCCGGTGGCGCTGCAGCTTGGCGGCTCGGACCCGCGCGACCTGGCGGCGGCAGCGAAGATCGGCGAGGATTTCGGCTACGACGAAATCAATCTTAATGTCGGCTGCCCGTCGGACCGGGTGAAGGACGGCCGCTTCGGCGCCTGCCTGATGGCGGAGCCTGCGCTCGTCGCCCACGGCGTCGAGGCCATGAAGCGTGCGGCGAATATTCCGGTCACGGTGAAATGCCGGATCGGCATCGACGATCAGGATCCCGAAATCGCGCTGGATACGCTCGCGCGCAATGTCGTCGCCGCCGGTGCCGACGCGTTGATCGTCCATGCCCGCAAAGCCTGGCTCAACGGATTGTCGCCAAAGGAAAACCGCGACATCCCGCCGCTCGACTACGACCGGGTCTATCGACTGAAGGCTGCACTGCCCGGCGTGCCCATCATCATCAATGGCGGGATCACCGACCTCGAACAGGCAAAACAGCATCTCGAGCATGTCGATGGCGTGATGCTGGGGCGCGCCGCGTATCACGAGCCGTGGCGGCTGCTCGCGGCCGATGCCGAATTATTTAATGAGCCACCGCCGCACGCAACGATGCAGGCCGTATTCACAGCCATGATACCCTATATCGAGGACCAGCTTGCGCAGGGGACGCGGCTGCATGCGATGACGCGCCATTTCGTCGGCGCATTTCATGGCGTGCCGGGTGCACGCGCGTTCCGCCGCCATCTCGCCGAGAACGGCGTCAAGCCCGGCGCTGGCGTCAACGTGCTGCGCGAAGCGATCGCGCTAGTCGAGAGCCGTGCGGTCGCGCCGATTGCGGCTTGAGAAAACGGGGTAGCCGTGCAGCATCAGCTTGTCGGCGCGCACCCCCCAGCTTTCCAGCCGGTCGAGAAAGCTCATGCCGAGCAGGTTGGTCTTCATCTGTCCGCGCGGCACGACCAGTGCGGGAATTGATTTTTCGACCAGTTGGCCGACGGCAAGGCGATCGAGCGTCAGCCGCGCCGCCTTGGTGTGACCGCTGGCGGTCTCGACGTCGACATCGTATTCGAGCATTTCAAGCGGCAATCCGATCGCCTTCGCGGTCTCCCAGGTCAGCACGACCGAGCTTGCTCCGGTATCGATTACCATCGGCGTGGTGACGCCGTTGATCTTGGCGCGCAGCGCAAATTCGCCGCGCTGTCCGCGCGAGATCTGCACGGCAGGGGCGGATGCCGTGCTGCGATGATGCAGCATGTGCGAGACGGTATCGCCGGCCCGCGCAATCCGTTCCGGGTCGCCATAGGCGACGACGGCGCCGGCGGTGCCGGCGAGTAACAGCAGGACCAGCAGAAAGCGGCTCACGGCACATCTCCCGTGCAAATGTCGTTGTTGATGTCGTTCGTCAGCCGGGCTTGGAGCTGCCCTTGGAACAGCCCGCCATTTCCGGCAGGCCGGCGTCGGCCATGCGCGCCGCAAGCTGTGCCATCACGGCCCGCCGTTCGGTACTGTCCATGCGGGACCAGCGCGCGATCTCCGGCAGCGTGCGTCCGCAGCCGAAACAAAGGCTGGTTCTGGGATCGATGATGCAGACTGCGATGCACGGCGTATCTTTGCTCATTCAATCAGTGTGAAATGGTCGGACCGCATGCGCAAGCACTCCCTTATAGCCCCGTACCTGCACTCATGATCGGCTTGTGGCGCGGCCGGCGCTTCTCGTCGGCGGTACTGACGATGGTGGTTTCCGGCTGCAGCGGCGGCGCTTCCTCGGTCATCGGCGCCAGCGCGGACATCACGCGCTCGGGCGGGAAGGTGACGATCACTTCGGTCCCGATCCGCAGCTTCGATTTCAGCGTGAAGGTGCCGCCATGCATGTCGATCAGGCTTTTCGCGATCGGCAGCCCGAGCCCTGCGCCTTGTTCGGCGGATTTGATCGAATTGGAGCCCTGGCCGAACGAGGCGAGCACGATCGGGATTTCGTCCTCGGCAATGCCGGAGCCGGTATCCTTGACGCTCAGATATTGTCCGCCGGACGCGGTCCATCCCACTTTCAGCCAGATCTCGCCGCCCTGCGGCGTGAACTTGATGGAATTCGACAACAGGTTGAGCACGATCTGGCGCGTCGCACGCTCGTCGCCCCAGATCCGCGGCATGCCCTGTTCGAACACCTCGTGAATGGTGATGCCGCGGTTGGATGCGCGCAGTTTCAGCAGATGATGGCAATCGGCGACGACATGCACCAGCGACACGGCTTCTTCGTTGAGCTCGTAGCGTCCGGCCTCGATCCGCGACAGATCGAGGATCTCATTGATGAGATTGAGCAGGTGAACGCCGGAGTTGTGGATGTCGGCGGAATATTCCTTGTACACCGGCACCGCATGCGCACCGAAGATCTCGCTCTTCATCACTTCGGAGAAGCCGAGGATCGCGTTCAGCGGCGTTCGCAGTTCATGGCTCATCTGCGCCAGGAACCGCGACTTCGCGACATTGGCCGATTCCGCACGATGCCGCGCCTCGTCCGATATCGCCTTGGCCTGCTCGAGTTCGCCGATCAGCGCGTCCTTTTCGGCGCGCGCTTCCAGCGTGGCCAGCGTGGTCGAGTGCAGGCGATGGGCGAGCAGCGCAAAATAGCCTTCAGCGGCGATCGCCAGCACGGCGAGCACATAATTGTCGAATGTGCCGGTCAGCACCAGATCGAACGCGATCGCCGCCGTGACCGGAACAGTTGCTGCAAGCGCCGCAACCGGCAGGCTTGCCGCCAGCATGCTCGACACCGCGATCACCAGCAGCATCAGGAACATCATCAGCGCGTTCGAGACGCCGTCGAGGCCTGTCGGGTGGATCAGGATCGTCGCCCAGCACAGGCCGTAGAGCAGGTCGAGCAGGACGAAGCGCGTGCGCCATTTACGGGTTGCGGTGAGTGAGGCCGCCGGCTCGCCAAGGAACCTGCGGCAATTGCGGATGATGACGGCATGGACGCAGAACATGCCACAGGTCCACGCGACGGCCGGCACGGGATCCACCCAGAAGCCGAAAAACAAGCCGGTCGCCACCACGAGCAGCATGACGACATAGGATGCCGACAGCCGGGTCTGGGCATATTGCCGAAGCAGTTCGCGATCGAAGGCGGGACGGGTTCCGCTGGTCGACGTTAACCGGTCGCGGGCCTCGCGCACCCGTTGCGCAGCCGCGCGGCGGCTACTGGCCGGTGCGGCGACTGGCGTTTCGGCCGGAAGCTGAACGACTTCGGGCTTATCTGCGACGTTACTCATCAAACAACACAAATCCTGCCCGCTGACAGCGCGGGCTTTTGCATTGTCTATCTCTCGCTCTAAATCATTAAGAGCTGCCTTAAAGAGCTAAAGAATCTCGTTAACGGAAGGTTAAATTAACCATTGCCGAATCGCGCTCATCGGGGCCGCGCATTGCCGCGAATCCCGTCCGTGTCATTGCGAGGAGACTCGTCCGCCGTGGCTCGGCGAGCGAAGGCGGAAGCAATCCATCTTTCGTGCGGTGCGATGGATTACTTCGCTTGCGCTCGCAATGACGAGATCAGCGCCATTCTGCGCCGCCGATTTTGCGCTAGCGCTCGAGCCGCGCCAGCAGGCTGGAAGTGTCCCAGCGCTTGCCGCCCATTTTCTCGACTTCCGAATAGAACTGATCGACGAGCGCGGTCACCGGCAGGTTGGCGCCGTTGCGGCGGGCTTCAGCGATGCAGATCGAGAGATCCTTGCGCATCCATTCGACTGCGAAGCCGAAATCGAATTTTCCATCGCTCATGGTCTTGTAGCGGTTTTCCATCTGCCAGGATTGCGCCGCGCCCTTCGAAATGGTGTCGATCACGGCCTGGACGTCGAGCCCCGATTTCTTCGCGAAGTGAATGCCTTCCGACAGGCCCTGGACGAGGCCCGCGATGCAGATCTGATTGACCATTTTTGTCAGTTGCCCCGAACCCGCCGGTCCGAGCAGCTTGCACATCCGCGCATAGGCCGCGATGACCGGCTCGGCGCCGGCATAGGCGTCTTCCTTGCCGCCGCACATCACCGTGAGCACGCCGTTTTCCGCGCCGGCCTGGCCGCCGGATACGGGCGCATCGATGAACTTGAAGCCGGCCTTGGTGGCGGCGGCATCGAGTTCGCGCGCGACTTCGGCGGAAGCGGTGGTGTGATCGACGAAAGTCGCGGCCTTTTTCATGCCGGCGAACGCGCCGTTTTCGCCGATCGTGACCGCGCGCAGGTCATTGTCGTTGCCGACGCAGCACATCACGAAGTCCTGGCCCTCGGCGGCGGCTTTCGGCGTCGGCGCCGTGCGTCCGCCGAACTTGTCCGCCCACTCTTTCGCCTTGGCCGCCGTCCGGTTGTACACGGTCACCTCGTGGCCACCCTTTTTCACGAGATGTCCTGCCATCGGGAAACCCATTACGCCGAGACCGAGAAAAGCGACTTTAGCCATGTGTGCTACCTTGTCTGTTACCTTGGGGTTTTGCCGGCGACATTGGACTGGCCGGACGATGTTCTAGCAGGGAGGCCGCACCATAAACCCTGTGCCATGAAGGGCAACCGCCTTCCTTTGGCGGGAGGGCAGGGGCCCGTCGTAATAGCGCTTTCAAGCGGACTGGGTGTCGGTTCGCGTGAAGAAAGCGCGTCAAAAACAAAAGACTAGCGCCCGGTTCTGATTCCATCAGAACCGAAAAGGCTCTAGGATCAGGCCATAACGATCTTCACAAAAACGGGAGTGACATCGCATGGGCGTCAGCGTGGGCGTGCTCGATCATTTCAACATCCGGACCCGGAAGCTGGATGACACGGTCCGGTTCTATCAGGACATCCTGGGGCTGGAGAAAGGCGACCGGCCGAATTTCGCGTTCCCCGGCGCCTGGATGTACAGCGAAGGCAAGCCGGTGGTTCACCTCGTTGATATTTCGCCGACCAGCGAGCAACAGAAGCCGGACTCCGGCGTTGTCCATCACGTCGCCTTCGTCAGCCGCGATTTTGCCGGCATGAAGCAGCGGCTGCAATCCAAGGGCATGGCGTTCGACGTACGGCAGGTGCCCGGCGGCGATCTCTGGCAGATCTTCGTCAACGACCCCAACGGCGTGATGATCGAACTGAACTACGAGGCTGCCAGGGAGCAGGGTTGAGGGGACGCCATCCTGCCGTGCAGGCCAGATGTAACGCAACGGCGGTATCCTTTTCCCGGGGATCGCTCTATCAGTCGGCTCGGGATACAGGCACCAGGAGATACGCATTGAGCGTGACGCAGCAACAGGTTCTCGAGGCCCTGGCCAGGGTGAGGTCGCCGCGCGGCGTCGCCCTGACCAACGCCAATGTGCTCTCGGCGATCACAGCCAATGACGGCAAGGTGTTCTTCTCGATCAATGTCGATGCCTCCGAGGCCCGCGCGTGGGAAAGCGTACGCGCCGAGGCGGAAGCGGCGGTGCGCGCCATTCCCGGCGTCACCACCGCGATGATCGCGCTCACGGCGGAACGCAAGCCAGGCTCGGCACCTCCGCCGCCACCGCCACATCGGCATGAGCATGGCGTGCCTCCGGCATCGTCGCATCGGCCGCCGCAAGGCGCGGCGTCGCCGATGTCGAAGCAGGCCGAAATTCCCGGCATCGCCGCGGTCATCGCGGTGGCTTCCGGCAAAGGCGGCGTCGGCAAATCGACCACCGCGCTCAATCTCGCGCTGGGCTTGCGCGATCTTGGGCTGCGCGTCGGCCTGCTCGACGCCGATATCTATGGGCCCTCGGTGCCGCGGCTGACCGGCATCCGCGAAAAGCCGCAGCTCAACGACGACAAGAAGATGATTCCGATCAAGCGTTTCGGGCTCGCGATCATGTCGATCGGTTTTCTGGTCGAGGAAGACACTGCGATGATCTGGCGCGGGCCGATGGTGATGTCGGCCATCACCCAGATGCTGCGCGATGTCGCGTGGGGCACGCTCGATATCCTGGTGGTCGACATGCCGCCCGGCACCGGCGATGCGCAACTGACGCTGGCGCAGAATGTGCCGCTCAAAGGTGCGATCATCATCTCGACGCCGCAGGACCTTTCCCTGATCGATGCCAGGCGCGGGCTTGCGATGTTCAAGAAGGTCAACGTGCCGGTGCTCGGCATTGTCGAGAACATGAGCTATTTCCAGTGCCCGCATTGCGGCACGCGATCCGACATCTTCGGCCATGGCGGGGCGCGGCATGAGGCCGAGCGGCTCGGCGTACCGTTCCTGGGCGAAATCCCCCTGCACATGTCGATTCGCGCCACCTCGGATTCGGGAACGCCGGTTGTCGACAGCGAGCCCGACGGCCCCCATGCGGCGATCTACCGCGCGATCGGGACCAAGGTCCGCGACCAGCTCCAGGGTGTCATTGCCGCGGCTTGAACGGGCATTTTTCGAAGGCATATGCGACTTTCGTTTAGTCTGTGCAGTCATGCCAATGTCGCGTATTCCGCCGGCAAACTTCCGTGTTAAAGACCCCCCGCCAGAGCGCCCCGGAACGCACATTCGCGCCTCCGCAGGGAAATGCTCCAGGAAAATCTGGGAAAACGCCCCAATAAGGAGAAGCCTGAATGAAGCGTCGTGATTTTTTGAAAGTTTCTGCTGCCGGTGCTGCCGCTACCGCCGTCGCCTCGCCGGCGATTGCGCAATCGTCGCCTGAGGTCAAATGGCGCCTGACCTCGAGCTTCCCGAAGTCGCTCGACACCATCTATGGCGGCGCGGAGCAGTTGTCGAAATATGTCGCCGAAATGACCGACAACAAGTTCCAGATCCAGGTGTTTGCGGCTGGCGAACTCGCACCGGGTCTGCAGGCGCTGGATGCGACCTCCAACGGCACTGTCGAGATGTCCCACACCGTTGCCTATTACTATGTCGGCAAGGACCCCACGTTTGCGATCTACGCGTCGGTGCCGTTCGGCCTCAATGCACGCCAGCAGAATTCCTGGTGGTACCAGGGCGGCGGCATGGAGCTTGGCAACGAGTTTTTCAAGAAGTTCGGCGTGGTCGCATTCCCTTGCGGCAATACCGGCACTCAGATGGGCGGCTGGTTCCGCAAGGAGATCAAGACGGTCTCCGATCTCTCCGGCCTCAAGATGCGCATCGGCGGCATCGCCGGTCAGGTTTTGCAGAAGGTCGGCGTCGTGCCGCAGCAACTCGCCGGTGGCGACATCTATCCGGCACTCGAAAAGGGCACCATCGACGCCGCCGAATGGGTCGGTCCGTACGATGACGAGAAGCTCGGATTCGCGAAGGTCGCAAAGTACTACTACTATCCGGGTTTCTGGGAGGGTGGGCCGACCGTCCACGCATTCGCCAATCTCGAGAAGTGGAATGCACTTCCGAAGAGCTACCAGGCGATCCTCACCAACGCGACGGCGAACGCCAATAGCTGGATGGCTGCGCGTTACGACATGCAGAACCCGGCCGCTTTGAAGCGCCTGGTTGCCGGCGGCACCCAGCTGCGTCCCTTCACCAATGAAGTGCTGGAAGCCTGCTTGAAGTCGACCAACGAATTGTGGAGCGAACTCTCCGCGAAGAATCCCGACTTCAAGAAATCGATCGATGCGATGCAGGCCTATCGCTCCGACCAGTATCTGTGGTGGCAGGTTGCCGAATATACCTACGACAGCTTCATGATCCGCTCGCGCACGCGCGGCTGATTACGTCTTTAGTCTTAGAAGAGAAGCCCGGTCTTCGGAAAGAAGACCGGGCTTTTTGCATTGCGGTACCCCAGTTCGTCATAGAAATCCGGAACCGGATGCTCCATGCTCATCGCAAGCCTCGAAACGAAGGCTGGATGACACAACAAGGCAGGGAGCAATCAATGAAACGACGAGATTTTCTCAAGGTCACCGGAATAGGCGCTGTGGGCGCAGCAACGATCGCAGCGCCGGCGATCGCGCAATCGATGCCGGAAATCAAATGGCGCATGCCGACAAGCTGGCCGAAGTCGCTCGATACGCTGTATGGCGGCGCCGACATGATGACCAGGTTCGTCGCCGAAGCCACCGACAACAAATTCCAGATCCAGCCATTCGCCGCAGGCGAAATCGTGCCGGGACTGCAGGTCCTGGATGCCGTACAGAACGGCACCGTCGAGATCGGTCACTCCGCGTCCTACTATTACTTTGGCAAGGATCCGACTTTTACCTTCGGCTCGGCGGTCCCGTTTGGCCCGAACCAGCGCATCAACCAGGCCTGGTACATGCTGGGTGGCGGCAAGGAGATCCTCAACGAGTTCTACAAAAAGTATAACTGCATGTCGCTGCTGGCCGGCAACACCGGCTGCCAGATGGGCGGCTGGTTCCGCAAGGAGCTTGCAGGGCCGGACGATCTCAAGGGCCTGAAATTCCGCATCGGCGGTTTTGCCGGGCGCGTATTGCAGAAGCTCGGCGCGGTGCCGCAACAGATCGCCGGCGGCGACATCTATCCGGCGCTCGAGAAAGGCACGATCGACGCGGCGGAGTGGGTCGGTCCCTACGACGACGAGAAGCTCGGCTTCGTCAAGGTCGCCCCGCATTACTACTATCCCGGATGGTGGGAAGGCGGCCCGATGCTGCTGGCGTTCGTCAATCTCGATAAATGGAACGCACTGCCGAAATATTACCAGGCGATTCTCGAGCAAGCCGGGCATCACGCCAATAACTGGATGATGGCGAAATACGATCAAGCCAATCCGCCGGCGATTAAGCGTCTGCTTGCGAATGGCGCCAAGCTGCACGCTTTCCCGCCGACGATCATGGAAGCCTGCTTCAAGGCCGCGAAGGAACTGCACAACGAGGTCGCGGCCACCAATCCGGACTTCAAGAAGACCTATGAATCGCTGACCGCTTTTTCCAACAACGGCTATCAGTGGTTTCAGGTCGCGGAAGTCGGCTACGACAACTTCATGGCGCGCCGCTCGCAAAGCTGATCGCTGCGCCGACAGCCAACCAGCGAAAAAACCCCGGAGCGAAAGCTCCGGGGTTTTTGTTTCGCGACAACAAACCCCGCTATTGCTTCGCCGGAGGGCCGAAGTCCAGCGGCGGCGCTTCGATTTGCGGAATTTCGATCTTGATGGTGTTGGGATCGATCGTCGACAGCGCGCCCTTGTAGTGCATCACCATCGACGGGAACATGATCACCAGCAGGACCATGAGAACCTGTATGAAGACGAACGGCACCGCGCCCCAATAGATCTGGCCGGTGGTGACGGGATCCATGCGCTTGCCGGTGACACGGTCGATATAGGATTCCTTCGGCGCCACCGAGCGCAGGTAGAACAGCGCGAAACCGAAGGGCGGGTGCATGAACGAGGTCTGCATGTTGACGCCGAGGATGACGCCGAACCAGATCAGGTCGATGCCGAGTTTCTCGGCCGCGGGTCCGAGCAGTGGGATGATGATGAAGGCGAGCTCGAAGAAATCGAGGAAGAAGGCGAGCACGAACACAAAGGCATTGACGAAGATCAGGAAGCCGATCTGGCCGCCGGGCAGCGAAGTCAGCAGATGCTCGACCCAGACGTGGCCGTTGACGCCGTAGAAGGTCAGCGAGAAAACCCGCGCGCCGACCAGGATGAAGACGACAAAGGCCGACAGCTTGGCGGTCGATTCCGTCGCCTGCCGTATCAGGTCCCAGCTCAGCCGCCGTTTGGCCGCACCGAGGAGGATGGCGCCGGCGGCACCCATCGCACCACCCTCTGTCGGCGTCGCGATGCCAATGAAGATGGTGCCCAGCACGAGGAAAATCAGGAACAGCGGCGGCACCATCACGAAGGTGGTCTGTTGCGCCATCGCGGACAGGAACCGGAATCCCGTGAGCTTGTCGATGATCCAGTTCACCACCGCGACGAAGAACGCGAACAGGATGCCGAAGAACATGCTGAGCACCACGAAGTCGGCGCCGTGCGTCTCGGAGTTGCGCATCATGAACCAGCCGAAGACGCAACTCGCAAGGAACAGCACGCCCAGCGACGGCAGTCCACGGCTGCCATCCTTCTCCCGAAAGCCGATGGCCTCGGGCGGCAGGCCCGGAGCGGCCTTGGGAAATATCATGGAAACCAGAAACGCGTATCCCGCGTAAAGACCCGCCAGCACCATTCCCGGAATGAAGGCGCCCTCGTACATGTCGCCGACCGACTTGCCGAGCTGGTCGGCCATCACGATCAGCACCAGCGACGGCGGGATGATCTGCGCCAGCGTGCCGGACGCCGCGATGATGCCGGTGGCCATCCGGCGATCGTAGCCATAGCGCAGCATGATCGGCAGCGAGATCAGCCCCATCGAAATCACGGACGCCGCGACAACGCCGGTGGTGGCTGCAAGCAGCGCGCCGACGAATACGACCGCGTAGGCGAGGCCGCCTCGGATGGTGCCGAACAATTGCCCGATGGTGTCGAGCAGATCCTCCGCCATGCCGGATCGCTCCAGCACCAGGCCCATGAACGTGAAGAACGGGATAGCCAACAGCGTATCATTGTTCATCACGCCGTAGACGCGTTCGGGCAGCGCCTGCAGGAAGTCCGGCCGGAACTCCCCGAGTTCGATGCCGACAAAGGCGTAGATCAGTCCGACCGCGCCGAGCGAGAAGGCCGCCGGATAACCAAGCAGCAGCACGATCACCAGCGAGGCGAACATGATCGGCGCCATATTGGCGATAAGAAATGCTGACATCTATGTTCCCCTGCGACCGCGCCCCGCGATCAGCGTTTTTCGATCGCCTCGACGAGATGTTCCACCTCGGCTTCGATGGTTTTCACCTGCGATGCGTGCGGATCCGGGATCAGGCCGCGCATCACGGCGATGCGCTTGATCAGTTCGGAGAGGCCCTGCACAAAGAGGAATACGAAGCCGATGATGATCAGCGACTTGGCGGGCCATTGCGGCAGCCCGCCTGCATTGCCTGATTGTTCGTTGATCTCGAACGAGCGCATGAAGAACGGGCCGCCCGTGATGATCATCACGATGGTCAGCGGCAGCAGGAAGAATGCGTGGCCGATGACGTCGATGGTATCGCGCACCCACTTCGGCATCAGGTTGTTCACGATATCGATCCGGATATGCTCGTTGTCGAGCAACGTCCATGGCGAGCAGAGCAGGAAGACGACGCTGAACAGCACCCATTGCAGCTCGAGCCAGGAATTCGAGGAGGTGTCGAAGGTCTTGCGGATGATCGCGTTGACGGAGGACACGACCACGGCAACCAGGATCAGCCATGCCAGGCGTTTACCCGTCCACCGCGTGAACGCGTCTATGCCACGGCTCATTCTCAAGAGCGCTTGCAACGATGGACCCTCCCCAATAATGCCTCTGCCGTCTTGGCCACGCCGGGCGGGCGCAGCGGCTTGTCCAGCCGGGCTAGCATGAAGCCGCCGCACCATTCCAGTGCGCGGCGCTGCCGTCAATTGGAAGTTTGTTGATATTGAAAGGGAATTGGCCCTGTGGGGTGGTCGGGCAGGGCGCCGGAATCTCAGCCGCCGGTGACGCTCATGTGCCGGCTGACGCTCGGGCGGTTGTGGCGGCGGTCGATGATGAAATCGTGGCCCTTCGGCTTCAAGCCGATGGCGCGGTCGATCGCGGCGCTGAGCAGGTCGTTGTCAGGGGAGGCCCTTAAAGGCTTGCGCAGATCGGAGGCATCCTCATGGCCGAGGCAGGTATGCAGCGTGCCGGTGCAGGTGATCCGGACCCGGTTGCAGGACTCGCAGAAATTATGGGTCATCGGCGTGATGAAGCCGAGCTTGCCGCCGGTCTCGCTGATGCGAACGTAGCGCGCCGGGCCGCCGGTGTCATCGTCGAGGTCGGTCAGGGTGTAATGTTTGGCGAGGCGTGCACGCAGCAGCGACAGCGGCACGTACTGGTCGATGCGGCCTTCGCCGATGTCGCCCATCGGCATCACCTCGATCAGGGTGAGCGCCATGCCCTTGCCGTGCGCCCATTCCATCAGCGAGGGGATTTCCTCCTCGTTCTTGTTCTTCAGCGCCACCGCGTTGATCTTGACGGCGAGGCCCGCCGACCGCGCCGCCTCGATGCCGGCAAGCACCTTGTCGAGATCGCCCCAGCGGGTGATGGCCTTGAATTTCCCGGGATCGAGCGTGTCCAGCGAGACGTTGATACGGCGTACGCCGCAATCGGCCAATTCACCGGCAAAGCGCGCCAGCTGCGAGCCGTTGGTGGTCAGCGTCAGTTCATCGAGCGCGCCGGTCTTCAGATGGCGCGACAGTGAACGCACCAGCGACATCACGTTGCGCCGGACCAGCGGTTCGCCGCCGGTGAGGCGCAGCTTGCGCACGCCCTTCGCGATGAAAGCCGAGCACAGCCGGTCGAGTTCTTCCAGCGTCAGCAGATCGGCCTTGGGCAGGAACGTCATGTCCTCGGACATGCAGTAGAAGCAGCGCAGATCGCAGCGGTCGGTGACCGACACCCGGAGATAGCTGATGGTCCGGCCAAACGGGTCGGTCATCGGACGGAACAGCTGGTCAGGAGCACTCAGGACAGGTGCGTTCATCAAAAAGGCCTTATCACCGCGATAGCCGCCGTCATCGCGCGGCAGCGCATTACATCTGCAATGTATGCATCATGTAAGCCGCAGACAATCCGCACCTTTTTGGGTGCAGTGCGGGTAATCAGCGGGCCGGCGCGGCCGGTTGTGCCGGGGTCGGGAACGGCGATCCGGCGTCAGCCGGAGCTGCGGCCGCTTTCGGCTTTTTCGGTTTTGGACGCCGCACGGCCCTCGGCGGCGGACCCGCGGGCTTCAGTTCCGCCACCACCGGATTGGGATCGAGCGTGGTCGACGCGGGCGTCGAAAAATCGCCGGGGATATTGATGACCTGCACCGGGATGGTGACCGGTTGGAACTTGTTCATGGAATAGGTGACCGAGAATCCGCCATTGGCCGCGGGGACAGCGACCGAGCAGGGCGTCTTGCAGCCGGGACCTGCGGAGGTCACGGCATCGGCGCCCGGCGGCACCGATTCGAGCTGCACCTGCACGGTCGGCGGCGTCGGTTTGAAGCTATCGAAGGAAAACGAGGAGCAGCCCGCCAAGCTTGCCCCCGCCGCGGCAATCACGATGAAACGACGCATGACCCGTCACTCTAACTGCGGCGAACTGCCACAATCCCCGCGCGGACCATAGAAGTGTCGGGACAGGGGCGCAACCGTGCAGGCCCGTTCCGTTAAATGATAGTTAATTTCAGCGCCTGGCGATTCCAGATGCAGCGCAAAATCAATTATTTAGGTGGGGTTTCGCTGCAGCATCAGGTGCTCCAGCGCGGCCGGGAGTTCGCCAAAATGGCCGATCAGCCGGTCGGGCTTGAGGTCGGCGATCGGTACCTCGGTATAGCCAAACTCGACGCCGATTACCGGAATACCGGCCCGGCGGGCGACGCCGATATCGGGACCGGCATCGCCGACCATGACCGCCGACGACAGCTCTCCGCCGGCCCGCGCGACCGTCTGCCGGAGGATCGCGGGGTCGGGTTTTGACACGCCAAAAGTGTCCGCGCCGCAGATCGCGGCAAACCGCCCGCTCAGCCCCAATTGGTCGAGCAGCAGCTTTGACAGCCATTCCAGCTTGTTGGTGCAGACCGCGAAGCGGTAGCCACCGGCCTGGAGCTGGTCCAGAGCGCTTTCCAGCCCGTCGAACGGGCGCGAGGCGTCGGCGATATGGGCGGCATAGTAGTCGATGAAATCGCCGGTGAGCCTTGTGATGTCTTCCAGTGACGCAACGCGGCCCTCGAGCTCCAGCCCGCGCTCGATCAGCTTGCGCGCGCCGGCGCCGATCATGGTGCGTGCGGTATGCAGCGGCACCGGCGGCAATCCCTCGCGGTCGAGGACGTAATTGAGCGCGCTGATCAGGTCGGGCGCGGTATCGACGAGCGTGCCGTCGAGATCGAAGACAACAGTGCGGGCGGTGGTCATCGGAATTCGCTAGCGGGCCGGGCGTCATCGCGCAAGTAGGGCTAAAGCCTCGCCATGACGAATGGGCGCTATTCCTGCCTGCAAAACGACGCTAGATATGCGCCGGCTGCGGGATCGCCCGCGGCCTCCGGGGCATGGTTTGCGCGTGAACATGGACGAGTTGAAACGGCAGGCGGCGGCACGCGCGCTCGAGGAAGTGCGCGGCGGCATGAAGCTCGGCCTCGGCACCGGTTCGACCGCGAAGCATTTCGTCGAACTGCTCGGCGAAAAGGTCCGCACAGGCCTAGATGTCGTCGGCGTGCCGACCTCGGAAGCAACCCGCGCCGACGCCGTGCGCTGCGGCATTCCCCTGACCACGCTGGATGATATCGACCGCCTCGATCTCACCGTGGACGGCGCCGACGAGATCGATCCCCTGCTCAACCTCATCAAGGGCGGCGGCGGTGCGCTTTTGCGCGAGAAGATCGTGGCGGCGGCGTCTGATCGCATGATCGTGATCGCCGACGACAGCAAATGGGTCGAGGCGCTCGGCCGCTTTCCGTTGCCGATCGAGGTGATCCCGTTCGGCCTCTCGGCAACGCGCCGCGCCATTGGCGAGGCATTTGCGGAATGCGGCAATTCCGGGCAAATGGTGGTTCGGAGCGGCAAGGACGGCCACGTTTTTGTCACCGATGGTGGCCACTGGATTGTTGATGCCCATCTTGGACGGATAACCGATGCGCCGCGGCTGGCAGGCCTGCTCGGCGCCATACCCGGCGTTGTCGAGCACGGGCTGTTCATCGGCCTGGCCGGCATGGCCGTGCTGGCGGGCTCCACCGGAATTCGCGTTGTTGAACGGCGGTGACGCCGTAATCTCAGGGAGAATTGGAATGAAGCGCCTTTCGAATATCTTGTCGGCTGCCGGCCTTGTCGTGGGGTTGGCTTTGACCGCCGTACCGGCCGGGGCGCAGCAGCGGCAGGCGCCGGCTGGGCCGGCCGTGCCGTTGAAGCAGGGTTCGCCGGCCGCGATCGCGGCGGCCAAGGAAATCCTGGCGATGAAGAACGCCAGCGCGATGTACGCCAACGCCGTTCCCAACATCGTGCAGCAGACCAAGGATACGCTGCTGCAGAGCAATCTCAACTACCAGAAAGACCTCAATGAAGTCGCCGTGGTCGTTGCCCAGAAGCTCGCCGGCCGCGAGAAGGAGATCGGCGACGGCATGGCCAATGTCTATGCCAACGAATTTACCGAGCAGGAATTGAAGGACCTGGTGGCGTTCTACAAATCACCGCTCGGACAGAAGCTGCTGTTGTCGGAGCCGCGGGCAATCCAGTTCAGCATGTCCTATATGAACGCCTGGGCGCAGAACTTCGCCGAAATCGTCAATGGCGAATTCCGCGCCGAGATGCGCAAGCGCGGCAAGCAGATTTGATTTAACCATTCCGGGGCGCGCCCTCGGGCCGAGGTGGATATGGCGGAATTCGACGTCGATCTTTTCGTCATCGGGGGCGGCTCGGGCGGGGTTCGCGCCGCCCGGATCGCCTCGGGCCATGGCGCGCGGGTGATGGTCGCCGAAGAATACCGGATGGGCGGCACCTGTGTGATCCGCGGCTGCGTGCCGAAAAAGCTGTTCGTGATCGGATCGCATATCCAGCACGAGATCGAGGACGCCGCCGGCTTCGGCTGGACCATCCCGCCCGTGACCTTCGACTGGCCGACGCTGGTCGCCAACAAGGACAAGGAGATCGCGCGGCTCGAAGGCATCTACACCACCAACGTGGAAAAGGCCGGCGGGCGCGTCGTGAAGACCCGCGCCGTGATCGAGGATGCCCACACGCTGCGGCTCGGCACCGGCGAAACCGTAAAGGCAAACTACATCCTGATCGCCACCGGAAGCGCGCCCAACCATGGCGAGATGATTCCCGGCATCGAGCACGTGATCTCGTCGAACGAGGTGTTTCATCTGGCCGAATTGCCGAAGCGCATCGTGATCCAGGGCGGCGGCTATATCGCGCTGGAGTTCGCCTGCATCTTCGCCGGCTTCGGCAGCGACGTGACGGTGATCTACCGCGGCGACAACATCCTGCGCGGTTTCGACGAAGACGTGCGCGCCCATGTCCGCGCCGAGATGGAACGGCAGGGCATCACGATCCTCACCGGCTGCACGGTGAGGAAGGTCGACAAGCCCGGCAAGGAATTCATCTCGCATCTGTCGAACGGCTCCAGCATCGCCTCCGACAAGGTGATGTTTGCGATCGGCCGGCACCCCAACGTCGCCAATCTCGGCTTGGAGACCGCCGGCGTCGCCATCAATCCGAAGAACGGCGGCATCGCGGTCGATGCCTGGTCGAAGACCTCAACACCGAACATCTACGCGATCGGCGACGTCACCCACCGCATCAACCTGACCCCGGTCGCGATCCGCGAGGGCCACGCGTTTGCCGATACCGTGTTCGGCAACCGCCCGGTCCAGGTCGATCACACCAACATCCCGACCGCGGTGTTTTCGCAGCCCGAGGTCGGCACCGTCGGGCTGACCGAGACCGAGGCGAGGGCGCAATTCTCCCGCGTCGATATCTACAAGACCGATTTCCGGCCGATCAAATCCACCATGTCCGGCCGCGACACCCGCATCCTGATGAAGCTCGTGGTCGACGGCACCTCCGACCGCGTGGTCGGCTGTCACATCGTCGGCGACACCGCGGCGGAGATTATCCAGGCGGTTGCGATCGCGGTAAAGATGAAAGCCACGAAAGCCGATTTCGACGCGACGTTCGCGTTGCATCCGACCGCGGCGGAAGAACTGGTGACGATGCGGACGCCGACCGCGCGGTACGTGAGGGACGAGGCGGCGGAGTAGGAAACAGGTCGGCCGAGACCGTGGCTATCGGTCTGCGCGTTTTCACCGCAAGACGTTGATGCAAGCCTTCTCGCCAATCCGGCCGGAATACTCGAATCCGGGCGCGGTCTTCAATTGATCCAGCGTCACGTTCATTGTCGCTTCCCAGGCCTTGTTTGTTTCGGAGTAGGCGACCTTCACGGCGGAGGGATTGGCCGCGACGTAATGTTCGCCAATGCCCAGAAAACCACCGACTGAAACAACATAGGCTTGCGTCTGCCCGTCCTTGGTCAGCGCGATGTCTTCGATCTGGCCGATTGTTTGGCCGTCCTGGTTGTGCACTTCAAGTCCGACGACTTGCGAGCTGAGATTGTTGGTTCCGCGAATTGTCAGGAAGCCAGGAGGCGCGGAGTTGACCGCCGGGCGCTGCGCAGATGCGATCTGCGAAACGAGAACCATCACAACTGAAATCGGGAGAGCGCGCATGACTATCTCCGAAAGAACCTCAATCTGCCCGCCTGATGAAATCAGTCGTCATAGCTCTCTATGACCGCATCGGCGATCGCCCGTTTGGTGATCACGCCCGCAATATCGCGCACCCTCGGACGCTTCACGCCGTGAAAGATGATTGCGGCACCGGAACTGTGACGTTTGAGCCTGGCAAACACCAGGCTGAGGAGGTCTTGATCGCGACAAATGACGACGCGCTTCTCGACGAATCGTTCGACCGTGAGATCTGGGTTGGTTCGAGACTCGAGCCAGAGACCCGACCGGGGTGGAATGAGGCCGACGATGCGGCCCTCGCGTTCGACGATGATCGCACGCAGATCGTCGGTATCCTCCGCAACCAGCGCCTCCTTCAACGTGGTCCCGGCCTTGGCGACGATGAAGCGTCGCTCCATGATGTCTTGGGCCTGCTTCACCAGATAGAGATTGATATGCCGCTCTTTGGGGATGCGATGCCCACGATGGCGAAGTTTCACCGTATAGATCGTTTCGCCGATCAGGGTACGGCGGATCCCGGCCGCCACCGCGACGGCGACAATGACTGGAACGATGATGGCGTAGTCCCGCGTCATTTCGAAGACCATGACGATGGCAGTCATGACCCCGCCGGTCCCGGCGCCAACCATCGCAGCCATTCCGACGATTGCGGCGGAGGGAGCGGTCAGGCCGGCATGAGGGAGAACCGATCCGGCGGCCGCGGCAAACGCCGCGCCCAAGGTTGCTCCAAGAAATAGTGACGGTGAAAAAATGCCGCCGGAGGCGCCGCAACCGAGGCTGATCGTGGTCGCCAGCATCTTCAGTACAAAAAGCAGCGCGAGCAGGCTTCCAACCGTCATCTTCTGGTCGAGGATCGATTGAATGACACCGTACCCGACGCCGTCTATGTAGGAATGACCGAAACTGCGAGTGAGCATGACCATCATCAGTCCTATGACGGCCATGCCAATGATGTTTTGCGTGTAGACGTTTCCCGGCAGCTTTGGAAAACTGTCTTCCATAAAGACCAGCAGGCGGATGAAGGCCCAGGAGGCTACCCCGCACAGTATCCCGAGCAGAACAAAAGCGATCGCTTCCTCGGCATTGAACGACGGCGCCAGCACAAACTGAACGTCGGCAACGGCAAAGGCCGGGTCGGGCCCGATCAGTATCCTGCCGATCGTGGTCGCGGCGCCCGTTGCAATAACGACGGGAAGGAACGTGCGGTTCGAAACTTCCGGCAGCAGAATTTCCAGGGCGAAAAGCACCCCGCCGAGCGGTGTATTGAATGTTGCGGCTATGCCCGCGCCTGCACCGGCCGAGAGAAGGGTGATCTTTTGCCAGGTCGACAGTCGGATGGCTTGGGCAAACGCCGAACCAAGCGCTGCCCCGATCTGGATGATAGGTCCTTCGCGACCCACGGCGGCGCCGCTGCCTATCGAAAGGGCAGATGCCAACGCCTTGACGATCGCGACCTTGCCTCGAATGTTGCCACGCTTGTAAAAAACGGCATCCATGACCTCGGGCACGCCGTGTCCCTTGGCCTCCGGCGCAAATCGCTCCACCAGGAATACGACAACGAGGCCCCCGAGAATGGGGGACAGAAAGATCAGATCACCAAATCGACTCGGTCCTTCGTTGACGTTTGCGTCATACGAGGCGCTGAAGATGCCGTTATAAAAGACATTGTGAAATAACCCGATCAGCATGCGCAGGGCGACTGCCCCGCAGCCGGTCATGCAGCCCACCAGCAACGCAAGAGCGCAGAGAACGAAGAGGTTTACCCTCCTTCCGTCGTCCCGAGACCTGTGAAGAACACGGGTTAGTTTCGACGCCTGAAGGGACGCTGGATACATGCCACAAATGATACCTTGGAGCCGCTCTCGGCGCTTCACGCAATCAAGCGGAAGCGCCCTTTCCCGGGGCGGTTCTATGGACAACCTCAGCCATCGGCAATGTTCCCTTGGCTGGAACTCGATTTTTCCGTTCGTCAACGAAACCCGCAGAAATTCATCAGGCTCGCTGGAAAACAACCGGGGATTGCGGGAACCGCCGAGTGTCTAAAAAGAAGTCAAGTTAATTCCTCAGATATATACAATTATTGATTGACACGATGTCGCAGCCTGCCACAATTAACAATGTTAATTGATTAATGTGGAGGTATTATAATGTTTAATAGACTTAATTTAGCCGTCCTTCCCTTACTCGGCGGCCTTTTGATAACCAGCGCTGCTCAAGCCCAGAACACAGTCATCCCTGACTCAGCGCTCGTTCCTACCAACTCCTACTATACGAACAATCTCGGCAGCGTCGTCGTGATGACCGGTGGCGGCAACCTACCCGGCGTAGGCGACCCTAGCGGCCGCAATGACGATGGCTTTAGCGGTCCGATTAGCCTCGGCTTCACCGTGGATTTCTTCGGACAATCCTACAACACGCTCTATATCAACAACAATGGCAGCGTCAGTTTCGGGAACGGCATCTCCAATTATATTCCGAATGGTCCCACCGGCGCTACCCAGCCCGTCATCTCGCCGTATTTCGGCGACGTTGACACGCGCGGTGCCCTCAGTGGTGTCGTGCATGCAAACTTGTCGGCAAACCAACTCGTGGTCACCTGGGATCAGGTCGGGCGTTTCAACGGCCGCGATGATCTCCTGAACTCGTTCCAACTCGTGCTAAGAGGCACCGACTACGATGTTCCGGTCGGTGAAGGCTCAATCGGCTTTTTCTATACGACCATGGAGTGGGAAACGACTGATACCAGTCAGAATGCGGCGGTAGGATTCGGCGACGGCTTGGGGAACTCGAAAACTCTTGAATCCTCACTGCAGCCAAACCTGAATCAGCTTCTGCAAAATCACAGCCTCTGGTTTGATCCCAATCTCGACGTCGTGCCTCCCGTCGAGGGAGTGCCCGAGCCTTCGACCTGGGCTATGATGATGCTGGGCTTCGCGGGCGTCGGGTTCATGACTTATCGCCGTCGGAAGAACGCCATGCTCGCAGCTTGATCCGAGCAGGTATGATTTTGGACTAAGGGTCGCCGCGAGGCGGCCCTTTTCCTCCGAGGGAAGCGGGCCGAAGAGCACTATAAAGAGAACTATGCGAAAGGAGTCAGGACATGACCGGCAAGATAGCCGTCAAGCGGGGCAGCGGGAATGTGTTCGCCGACCTTGGCCTGGATCATCCGGAGGAAGAAAAGCTCAAGGCTCAGCTGGTGCGAGAAATCCGCGACATCATCAAACGCCGCAAGCTTACCCAAACCAAGGCCGCGACCCTGCTTGGCCTCAAGCAGCCCGACGTATCTGCGCTTTCAACCGGGCGCGTTCATAAGTTCTCGCTGGAGCGCCTCCTGCGTTGTATCCGTCGTCTGGACCAGGATGTGGCTATCGTGGTCAGGCCGAAGAAAGTCCGGGGGCCAGCGCCGCTTCGTCGGCCGCGCGTTGCCGCTTAGGACCAAAATTGCGGTCGCAATACACTCAAAGCTGCGATTTGCTGGACGGGTTCAAACCATGGGAAAATTTGGAAAGGAACTCATCGAGAGCATGCAACAGGCGGCTAGGCATACCGCAGGCGAGAAAGTGCCTAAGCTGCGAAAGCTCCCGATGCCGCCCATGCATCCCGGCGAACTTCTTCGCGAGGAAATTTTTGCCGGCGCTCGACCGGTCCAAGACCGAGATCGCCAAACTGCTCGGCGTTTCGCGTCAAACGCTCTATGATGTTCTGAAGGAGAAGCAGCTGGTCACGCCCGGCATGGCGTTGCGGCTCGGGAAGCTATGCGGAAACGGTCCCGATCTCTGGCTCAGCCTGCAAAAGCGGTACGATTTGCATCAGGCCGAGCGGGAGCTTGGCGAGAGGATCAAGAAGATTCCGACACTCGGAGTCGCGTGAAAAATGACGGTGCTGGCACCGTAATTCAATTCCGCAATTCGAGCTGAAGCACGCTCGCTGAGAAACGAAGGCACTGAAGGCTACATCTTGGCTATCTTGCCGGTGCCCATGATCACCAACTCTGTACCGAGAGCTATCAGTTGTTCAGGTGTAAGGAACATCGTGTAGTAAGGGTCGGTCGTTTCGGATAGTTCGAACACACGGCGCCTGTCGTTCCACGTGATATCCAGGATGTTATGCTTCTCTAGCTCATCTAGCGCTGACATCGAAAAGAACCGATACGATACGAAGGGGTTTAGCCTTAGGTACGTATCGGTCTTTCGGCTTCAAGTTAATTCGAGTTTAGGTTGCTTTGGAGCGTGAAGGATGCGGCGGACGCGCGCGGGAAACGGATCCTGTGTTCCGTGACGATTTTTGAGACGATTCAACGATTTGCCCCTCCTTACGGACGACAAAGTGGCGGGTTAAGCTTGGCGCGCCCTGAGACAAACCGCGCCACATCGACATCGGCGCGATTCACTGATTTTCCGGAATAAACGAAAGGCCACCATTGCACAGGATCGAGAACCAAACTTTTCTGCTGCTGCTTCTCGCGGTCACCCTGGCGTTTGCCTGGATTCTTCAGGCGTTCTATGGCGCCATTCTCTGGTCGATCGTTGCGGCCGTCATTTTTGCGCCGCTCAATCGGGAACTGCTGAGGAGGATGGGCGGGCGGCCGAACCTCGCCGCTTCGGTCACGGTCCTGATCATCATTGCCATGGTCATTCTGCCGCTGGCGATGATCGCGGCTTCCCTGACGCGGGAAGTCGCTAATGTTTACGAAAAAGTCCAGTCCGGAGAATACAATTTCGGCAGCTATGTTCAGCGCGTGTTCGATGCCCTGCCGGGCTGGGCGACAGGTCTCCTGGATCGGTTCGACCTGACGAATCTGGCGGCGGTTCGCGACTGGCTGGCATCCGGCCTCATGAAGGGCGGACAGGCGCTGGCGCCGCAGGCGCTCAGCATCGGGATGAACACGTTCGATTTCGTGATCGGCCTCGGCATCATGCTGTATCTTCTGTTCTTCCTGTTGCGTGACGGCAAGGCGCTGGCGGAGCGGATCAAGGGAGTCATTCCGCTTGGCGCCGATCAGAAGACGGCGCTGTTCACCAAATTCGCCGATGTCGTCCGCGCCACCGTCAAAGGCGGCATCCTGGTGGCCATGGCGCAGGGCGCGCTCGGCGGCCTGGCGTTCTGGTTCCTGGGGATTCACGCGCCGCTGCTGTGGGCGGTGCTAATGGGCTTCCTGTCGCTGCTGCCGGCGATCGGCGCCGGCCTGGTCTGGATCCCCGTCGCCATTTACCTGCTGGCAACCGGCGCCGTGTGGCAGGGCGTCACCCTGATTGCGTATGGCGTGCTTGTCATCGGATTGGTGGACAATCTGCTCCGTCCGTTCCTGGTCGGGAAAGGCACCAAGCTGCCCGACTATGTCGTGCTGATTTCCACGCTGGGCGGCATTGAAGTGTTCGGCCTGAATGGCTTTGTCATCGGACCGCTCATTGCAGCTATTTTCATGGTGACCTGGGAAATCTTCTCCGCATCCAGGCAAACCTCGCCGAAGCCGGGTTAGCATCCGGGAAACGCATCGCCGGGAATCGTGCAAAGAGGGCGATGGATCGGAAAAGCACGAAACGCTTATGGCGAGGTTCTCTCCATGCTCCTGGCGATGTCGCTCTCGGCATTATTGGTGACGACCAGCATCCTCGTGCATTACGAAGTGCTGCGGCTCATGTCGACCATCATCCCGGACCTTCCGATTTCGGTTCGCGTGAAGGTTCTGATGGTCGTCCTCGGATGTTTCGTGGCCCATACGATCGAGGTGTGGCTGTACGCACTGGCTTATTTGCTGATGGACAGGGCGGGGATTGGTTCGCTGCAAGGGCAGGTCGAAGAGAGCTTCGAGGATTTTCTGTACTTCTCTGCGACCTCATACTCCACGCTGGGCTTCGGCGATGTGTACCCGACCGGCGCCCTCCGGCTGATCTCCGGTATCGAAGGCATCAATGGCCTGTTCCTCATCGCCTGGTCAACTTCCTTTACCTACTTCGTCATGGACCGGCTTTGGCCGCTCCATCCTGACCGGGCAGACGACAAATAGAAGCGAAGCAGACGAACTGCTGCCGTGTGGCCAGATTGCTTCGTCGCGAGTGCTCCTCGCAATTGACGGTGTCCGCTGTTTGGAATCGAGTAGAACATTTACCGCTCCTTGTGTCCCGGCCTTGAGCGGGGACCCAGTGCCACTGCAGCTCATTGTCAAAGGGACTGCCGCTCCAGCTTCGCGTCACACCACGTCCTGTGGCTGGGTCCCTGCTCAAGGCCGGGACACGAGAAAACGCAGCCTGTGCAGCCCGGCATGAACCACCACGATTTCCCCCGTGCTTCCGCGCCCCACCAAAAATCACGAATTCGGCTGTTACCCCAATGCCTTGCCCAACCGGGCGGAAATCCAACTGGCGGTCTGTTGCGAGCCTGTGTATAAGGCGGCCCTTCATGATCGCGGATAAGTTGCGGTTTTTATTCAGGAGTTGAGGCCATGTCCGAGCGGTGGACACCCGATAGCTGGCGCGCCAAACCGGTGCTGCAGGTACCCGACTATCCCGATGCGAAGGCATTGGCCGATGTCGAGGCGCAGCTCGCCACGTTTCCGCCGCTGGTTTTTGCAGGTGAGGCCCGCAACTTGAAAAAGGCGCTTGCGCGGGTAGCCGCAGGCGAGGCCTTCCTCCTCCAGGGCGGCGATTGCGCCGAAAGTTTCGCCGAGCACGGTGCCAACAACATCCGCGACTTCTTCCGCGTCTTTCTGCAGATGGCGGTGGTCCTCACCTATGCCGGCGCGCTGCCGGTCGTAAAGGTCGGCCGCATTGCCGGGCAGTTTGCAAAGCCGCGCTCCTCGCCGATGGAGAAGCTCAACGGCGTCGAGTTGCCGAGCTATCGCGGCGACATCGTCAACGATATCGCGTTCACGGCGGAGTCGCGCACGCCCGATCCGCAGCGCCAGTTGATGGCGTACCGCCAGTCGGCGGCGACGCTCAATCTGTTGCGCGCGTTCGCGACCGGCGGTTTTGCCAATCTCGGCAGCGTGCATCAGTGGATGCTGGGTTTCCTGAAAGATTCTCCGCAATCGCGCCGTTACAAGGAACTGGCGGACCGCATCTCGGACGCGCTGAACTTCATGCGCGCCTGCGGGCTTAATCTGGAAAGCCATCCCGAACTGCGCGCCACCGATATGTACACCAGCCACGAGGCGCTGCTGCTCGGCTACGAGCAGGCCTTCACCCGCGTCGATTCCACCACCGGCGACTGGTACGCAACCTCGGGCCACATGATCTGGATCGGCGACCGTACCCGGCAACTCGATCACGGCCATGTCGAATATTTCCGCGGCATCAAGAATCCGATCGGGTTGAAATGCGGCCCCTCGCTCAAGCCGGATGAGCTGATAAAATTGATCGACGTGCTCAATCCGGACAACGAGCCCGGACGCCTGACCCTGATCAACCGTTTCGGTTCGGACAAGGTGGCCGACCATCTGCCGCAATTGATCCGCGCCGTGAAGCGCGAGGGCAGGGTGGTGGTGTGGTCGTGCGATCCCATGCACGGCAACACCATCTCGTCGAACAGCGGCTACAAGACCCGTCCGTTCGACCGCATCCTGTCGGAGGTGAAATCGTTCTTCACCATCCATGCGGCGGAAGGCACCCATGCCGGCGGCATCCATCTGGAAATGACCGGCCAGGATGTGACCGAATGCATTGGCGGCGCGCGCGCCATCACGGACCAGGATCTCAACGACCGCTATCACACGGTCTGCGATCCCCGCCTCAACGCCGAGCAGTCGATCGACATGGCTTTCCTGATCGCGGAACTGCTCAAGCAGGAGCGAGTCGGCAAGGCCCGGCCGCTGCCGGTCGCGGCAGGACTGTGAGTTGCTCCGGTTCTGGCGGGCCACGATCAATACGCGCAACGGCCTGATCTTCGCTATCCGTTCGGAGCAGGCCGTTCGCGAAGAGATCGTGGCACTGGTGCTCGCCCTGCCGGCGGCATGGCTGATCGGCGTGACCACGATGCGCCGTGTCGAGCTGATCGCCGTGGTCGTGCTGGTGCTGGTGGTGGAACTGCTCAACACCGCGATCGAGAAGCTTGCCGACCGCCTGACCACCGATCACGATCCGCAGATCGGGCGGGTCAAGGATATGGGCTCGGCCGCGGTCGGCGTCGCGCTGGTGATGGCCGGCCTGTTCTGGCTGTTCGCCATCGCCGAGCGCATAGGCGTGGTCTAAAGCATGCAATTGCGGTTTGGCCGCGCGCGAGGCACCATTACATAATGACCGCTCAGTTCACGATCACGCTGGCCCAGTTGAATCCGATCGTCGGCGACGTCGCGGGTAACGCCGCCAAGGCGCGCGCCGCCCGCGCGCAGGCGAAGGCCGACGGCGCAGACCTGCTGGTGTTGCCGGAACTGTTTATCTGCGGCTATCCGCCGGAAGACCTGGTCTTGAAACCTGCTCTCCAGGCGGCCTGTCGCGCCGCGGTCGAGGAACTGGCGCGGGAAACCTCGGACGGCGGTCCGGCGGTGCTGATCGGCAGCCCCTGGGTCGAGGACGGCAAGCTCTATAACGCCTGCGCGCTGCTGGACGCCGGTCGCATCGCCGCGCTTCGCTACAAAGCCAACCTGCCGAATTACGGCGTGTTCGATGAAAAGCGCCTGTTTGCGCGCGGACCCGCCGCGGGGCCGGTGACCGTTCGCGGCATCCGGGTCGGCGTCCCGATTTGCGAGGACATCTGGCTGGAGGAATCCGAGGACTACGAAAACGTCGTCGAATGTCTGGCCGAGACTGGCGCGGAAATCCTGGTGGTGCCCAACGGCTCGCCCTACGCGCGCGACAAGAACGATTTGCGGCTCTCGATCGCCGTCGCCCGCGTCACCGAAAGCGGGTTGCCTCTGATCTATCTCAACGAAGTCGGCGGCCAGGACGAACTGGTGTTCGACGGCGCATCGTTTGCGTTGAACGCCGACCTTTCGGTGGCAGCGCAACTGCCGGCGTTCGAGGAGAGCATCACCACCTTGCGCTGGAGCAAGACTGATGACGGTTGGCGTTGCAACGGACCGGTGGCGCCGCTGCTCGAAGGCGACAAGGGCGACTATGCCGCCTGTGTGCTCGGCCTGCGCGATTACGTCCGCAAGAACGGATTTCCCGGCGTATTGCTCGGCATTTCCGGCGGCATCGACTCCGCGCTGTGTGCGGCGATCGCGGTCGATGCGCTGGGCGCGGACCGCGTGCGCGGCGTGATGCTGCCGTTTCGTTTCACCGCCCAGATGTCGCTCGACGATGCCGCAAAACTCGCCGCCGCGCTCGGCATCCGCTACGAGGTGCTGCCGATCGCGGACGCGGTGAACGGCTTTGAGAAAATCCTCTCCGGCACCTTCGCCGGCCTGCCGCGCGACATCACCGAGGAAAATCTGCAGGCCCGTACCCGCGGTACGCTGCTGATGGCGATCTCCAACAAGACCGGCGCGATGGTGGTGACGACCGGCAACAAGTCGGAGATGTCGGTCGGCTACGCCACGATCTACGGCGACATGAATGGCGGCTTCAATCCGATCAAGGATATCTACAAGACCGAAGTGTTCAGGCTTTCGAGCCTGCGCAATTCGTGGAAGCCGGATGGCGCGCTCGGTCCATCCGGTGAAGTCATTCCGGTGAATATCATCACCCGACCGCCGACCGCGGAACTGCGCGAAGACCAGACCGACCAGGATTCGCTGCCGCCTTACGACATGCTGGATGCGATCCTGGAACGGCTGGTGGAGCGCGAGGAGCCGCTGGCCTCGATCATCGCCGCCGGCTTCGACCGCGAGGTGGTGACGCGGATCGACCGCCTGCTCAACATCGCCGAATACAAGCGCCGCCAGGCAGCGCCGGGCGTCAAGGTCACCCAGAAGAACTTTGGGCGCGACCGCCGCTACCCCATCACCAACAAGTTCCGCGATCCCGGCAACGCGCTGCCCGAGCCCGACGACAAGCTGGTGTCGCGCGCCAGCCGCGGATCGGTCGAGGCGTTCGAGGGCTAATTCCTGGTCTGCGGAATGAAGGTCGGGCCGACCGAGCGGATCGGCTTGTCTTTTGCGGTGCCGGTTGAATCGGCCGGAGGCGCCGAGGTGTCGGGAGCTGTGGCGGTAGTGCCGCCGGCAGGGGCCGCGCCCTTCTTGGCGGAGGCCGGAGCGGTTTTGGGCGGCAGCGGGCGCGCCATCTTCTTCGCGCTCTCTTCGGTGACGATGATGTCACCCTGCTGTTCGGCGGCGGCCTTGTCGTCGATGCTCTTCAAGGCATCCGACCACGTTTGGCCGGCCGCCTTGCAGGCGCAGGAGGGATTGAACTCGGTGCGGTACTTGAACGCGTTGGGCAGCGCCGAATAAGGCTGTCCGTTGATTGACACCGCCTGGTTCATGTCTTCGCCGGGATTGCGGTAGGCAAACAGAGTGGCTTCCGCCGCCGGGCAAAGCGCCTTGCAGGTCTTCTCATCGTCGGGGAAGCGGGCCGGCACGGTGGCGAACGAGACCGGGAAATAGGCGCCGTCGCAGCTGCGCACGCAGACGGTGCGATAGGTGCCGGATTGCGGACCCAGATCGGCGGGCGGCACGCTCGGATTATTGGCGTTGTTGTTGCCGAACAGATTGTCCAGGAAGTTGCCGCCGCCGCGCACGGCATTGGCGTATTGCGGCCCGCAATTGTTCTGGGCGAGCGCGGTCAGAACCGAGCGCCGCTGGTTTTCGCGCTCGGAGCCGCCGAAGCCGCCGCCGCGCAGCCGCTCGAGGCTGGTGGTGATCTGGTCGAGATTGGCGCGCATCTGCTGGATCTGGTTGTTGACCGGCCCGCATTGCGCCGACTGGCCGGAGAACAGCGAGAAGAAGCCCGAGCTGTCGCAGCCCATCCGCTTGGCCTGCGAGGTGACGCGCTCCAACTCGTTCTGCTGTTTGGTCTGGGCGTCCTGGTAGCGGCGGATCTGCTCTTCCTTGGCCGGGTCGCCGCTGCCGCCACGGTCGATCATCGCCAATTGCGCTTCCAGGCGCGGGCACATCGGATTGAGCGGCGCGCCCTGCTGCTGGGGAGGCGGTCCGCCCGGATTCATCTGCGCAGAGGCGTCAGTGCCGAGCGCGGCAATACCAAGCAGCGCAGCACAGGCCAAAATCCATCGGGAGAAGCGGGTAATCGGCGTTTCAGGCATATCCGGCCATTAGAACGGGTCCGCGCAGGCTTAAACAGACCGACAGCGCGGCCAACGCGGCTTTCCCATACCCGCTTCTCGGGGCAGCGTCACGTCGTTTCCGGGGCGCCGATGTGGCAGGGCGGCTGTCGGTTTTGCGTGCCGAGAGGCCGCTTTAGCGTTGGCAGGTGATGGCGACGTACTCGCTGCAGCCGGCGTGGCCGCAACTCGGAGCGGCGGGCTCGGGAACCGAACCGGTTATCTCGTCCGCCTCGATGCGGCGGTAGGATGAGGCCTGGGCAAAATCGCGCGACTGGCAATAGGACCGGGCGGCGTGGGCGCCACATTTCTCGCCCCGGGCGAGGCACTGGTCGATGCCGTAGCCGTCCGCCTGATTGGCGACGATGAAGACACGGCTGTCGGCCGACGCCGCCGAAGCCGCGAAGGCCAACGCGAAGGCCGAAAGTATTGAAAGGGATCGCATAAAGGGTACCGGCAGCTGAAGGGATCGCCGCCTTCGATAGGCTCGAATCATTAATAATGATTAACCTTGGCGGGGCCGGCCGTTTCGGGCCTCAAATAGGCTTTTCTGGGGCACTTGACGCCGCAGCCCTGATAGCCCCATGGTATTTCGCATGAACGGTCTCCTCGCCATCTGCAGCATTTGCCGCGAGATTATTAGCTAGCGATTCGCTGGCTGAGGCCGTCTTTTCTCACCCGAGATCACTGGACGCCCGGCCGCAAGGGACGGGATATCCATGGAATTACGCCTTTACGATACGTTGACCCGGGAGAAGCGCAGCTTCGTGCCGCTCGATCCCAATAACGTGCGCATGTATGTCTGCGGACCGACGGTCTACGACTTCGCCCATATCGGCAACGCGCGCCCGGTCATCGTGTTCGACGTGCTGTTCCGGCTGCTGCGCCACCTCTATGGCGCCGATCACGTCACTTACGTTCGCAACATCACCGACGTCGATGACAAGATCAACGACCGCGCCGCACGGGATTTTCCCGGCCTGCCGCTGAACGAGGCGATCCGGAAGGTCACCGAAGGCACAGCTGCGCAGTTCCAGGCCGACGTGGCGGCGCTGGGCTCCTTGCCGCCGACCTTCGAGCCGCGTGCGACCGATTTCGTGCTGCCGCGCGCCGACGGCAAGGCGGACATGGTGACGCTGATCAAGCAATTGATCGCGAGCGGACACGCCTATGAAGCAGGTGGCGAAGTGCTGTTCGATACGGCGTCGATGCCGGACTACGGCGCGTTATCCGGCCGCAAGCTCGACGAGCAACTGGCCGGCGCCCGCGTTGCCGTCGACGCTCACAAGAAAAATCCTGCCGACTTCGTGTTATGGAAGCAATCGTCCAGCGACGAGCCGGGCTGGGAGAGCCCGTGGGGCAGGGGCCGCCCGGGCTGGCACATCGAGTGCTCGGCCATGAGCGCCGCCTATCTCGGCGACGTCTTCGATATCCATGGCGGCGGTCTCGATCTGATCTTTCCACATCATGAGAACGAGCTGGCGCAGTCGCGTTGCGCGCACGGCACCTCCGTGATGGCGAACTACTGGATGCACAACGGCTTCCTGCAGGTCGAAGGCGAGAAGATGTCGAAGAGCCTCGGCAATTTTGTCACCATCAGGGAATTGCTGGCGGATTGGCCGGGCGAAGTGCTGCGCCTCAACATGCTGAAGACGCATTATCGTTCGCCGATCGATTGGACGTTGAAGGGACTGGAAGAAAGCGCGAAGACGCTCGACGACTGGTATTGGGTCGCTGCGGACGTCAGAGGCGAACAGCCTTCCGATGCGATGATCGAGGCACTGTCAGATGACCTGAATACCCCGCTGATGATCGCCTCACTGCACGGTTTGCGGAACAGCGCGGCTACGGGAAATGAGCGCGATCGCAATGAATTTGCGGCTTCGTTGCGGCTGCTCGGCTTCCTTTCCGAAAGCGCCGCGGATTGGAAAGGCCGAAAGCAAAAAGCGAGTGGCATCGACGCGAAGCAAATCGATGATTTGGTTTCAGACCGCACCGCCGCCCGCGCGCGAAAGGACTTCAAGGAATCCGACCGTATCCGTGACCAGCTCGCGGCGATGGGCGTTGTCATCAAGGATTCCAAGGAAGGCACTACCTGGGAGATCGCGCGATGACAAAACCCGACACGCCTTTCCCCAAGCACTGGCGCTATTACATCTTCATCAAATGGGCGCTGATCGCAGGCGCGGTCGTGCTCGCGTTGAAGTTATTTGGAGTGTTCTGACGCGATGGGACAGGCCTTGCCCAAACCTGCTCTGCGGCCGTTCCTGGCTGAGGATACGCCTGTGCTGGCCGCGATCTTCATCGCTGCCATCGAGGAGTTGACAGGCGACGACTACAGCGAGGCCCAGCAGCAAGCCTGGGCCAGCGCCGCCGAAGATGAAGATCAATTCGGCAAGCGCCTGGCCGGCGAACTGACGCTGATCGCAACGCTGCAGAATTCGCCGGTCGGATTTGCTGCGCTGAAGGGCGCCGATCATATCGACATGCTCTATGTCCACCCCAGCGCCGTGGGGCAGGGCGTGGCGTCGATGCTGGTCGATGCTCTGGAAAAACTCGCGGGCGCCCGCGGCGCCAAAAACCTCACGGTCGACGCCAGCGACAACGCCCAGCCGTTTTTCGCCAAGCGCGGTTACGTTGGCAAGCAACGAAATACCGTCACGGTCAATGGCGAGTGGCTCGCCAACACCACGATGCAGAAGACGCTGGCGGATGGTGCCAAGCCGGGAGGCCCTCAATGAGCCGCGAACGCCTCTATCTCTTCGACACCACGCTGCGCGACGGCGCGCAGACCAACGGCGTCGATTTCACGCTGCATGACAAGCAGCTGATCGCGCAGATGCTCGATGAACTCGGCATCGACTATGTCGAGGGCGGCTATCCCGGTGCCAATCCCACCGATACCGAATTCTTTGCCACGAAGCCGAAGCTGGAACACGCAAGGTTCACTGCATTCGGCATGACGCGCCGTGCCGGCCGTTCGGCCTCGAACGATCCGGGCCTGGCGGCGCTTTTGGGGGCCAAAGCGGACGCGATCTGCTTTGTCGCGAAGTCTTCGGCCTACCAGGTGCGCGTCGCGCTGGAGACCACCAACGAGGAGAATCTCGCGTCGATCCGCGATAGCGTCAGCGCCGCGAAAGCTGCGGGCCGCGAGGTCATGCTCGATTGCGAGCATTTCTTCGACGGCTACAAGGAGAATCCGGAGTTCGCGCTGGCCTGCGCGAAGGCAGCCTATGAGTCCGGCGCGCGCTGGGTGGTGCTGTGCGACACCAATGGCGGCACCATGCCGCATGAGGTCGAAACCATCGTCACCGAGGTGACAAAACATATCCCCGGCGATCACGTCGGCATTCACGCCCATAACGATACCGAGCAGGCGGTCGCCAATTCACTGGCCGCGGTGCGCGCCGGTGCCCGCCACATTCAGGGCACGCTGAATGGATTGGGCGAGCGCTGCGGCAACGCCAATCTGTGTTCGTTGATCCCGACGCTGCGGCTGAAGAGCGAATTCGCCGATGCGTTCGAGATCGGCGTGTCCGCTGACAAGATGGCGACCCTGATGAAGGTATCGCGGACGCTGGACGACATGCTCAACCGCGCGCCCAATCGTCATGCGCCCTATGTCGGCGAAAGCGCCTTTGTCACCAAGACCGGCATCCACGCGTCGGCGGTGCTGAAGGATCCGCACACCTATGAGCATGTCTTGCCTGAATCGGTCGGTAATCATCGCAAGGTGCTCGTGTCGGACCAGGCCGGCCGTTCCAACGTCATCGCCGAGCTGGACCGTGCCGGCATCGCTTACGAGAAGAACGATCCCAAACTGGGTCGCCTCGTCGAGGAACTGAAGGAGCGCGAAGCCGCGGGTTACGCCTATGAGTCCGCCAACGCGTCGTTCGACCTGCTGGCGCGGCGCACGCTGGGCAAGGTGCCGGAATATTTCCGCGTCGAACAATTCGATGTCAATGTCGAGCAGCGCTACAACGCCAACGGCCAGCGCGTCACCGTGGCGATGGCCGTGGTGAAGGTCGATGTCGCCGGCGAGCGCCTGATCTCGGCTGCCGAAGGCAACGGCCCGGTTAACGCGCTCGACGTCGCGCTGCGCAAGGATCTCGGCAAGTACCAGAAATACATCGAGGGCCTGAAGCTGATCGACTACCGTGTGCGTATCCTCAATGGTGGCACGGAAGCGGTGACGCGGGTGCTGATCGAGAGCGAAGACGAGGCGGGCGAGAGCTGGACCACGGTGGGCGTGTCACCCAATATCATCGACGCCTCGTTCCAGGCGTTGATGGATTCGGTGATCTACAAGCTGGTGAAGTCGGGCGCGCCGGCGTGAGGCGCGCCCTCCGTCATTCCGGGATGGTCCGAAGGACCAGACCCGGAATCTCGAGATTCCGGGTTCGCCTTCGGCGCCCCGGAATGACGTGCTAAAATTAGGCTACGATCCGCGCGGAGGCATTTTGGATGATCGACCACGTCTCCCTCGGCGTCAGCAATCTCGAACGCGCCGCGCAGTTCTATGAAGCCACGCTGGCGCCGCTCGGCCTCGCGCGCGTGGTGACGCGGCCGGCGACGATCGGGTTTGGCAAAAACTATCCGGAGTTCTGGATCAATTTGCGCACCGGCATGGGGCGGGTCGCGCCGGAGAGCGGCGTCCATATCTGCCTTCGGGCGAAGTCAACCGATGACGTCGATGCCTTCCATGCGGCGGCGCTAGGTGCGGGAGGCCGTTCCGACGGCGCGCCGGGACTGCGCCCGCATGACCGGGTGCATTACTACGCAGCGTTCGTCATCGATCCCGACGGCAATCGGGTCGAAGCTGTGACGTTTCCCAATCCGTAGCAATTATCAAAGAGCCAGGCGGCGAAAGCGACCAAGGGCCGATGGCTCATCGTCAGTCGACGACGGCGACGGCCTCGATCTCGACGAGCCACTCAGGCAGCGCGAGCGCGGACACCCCGACGAGCGTGCTCGCCGGTGGCGCACCTTTCGCGAAGAACGGCGTCCGCGCCTTGCCGATGATGGCCCGATGCTCGGGTTTGTAGTTCACGACATAGGTGGTGATCTTCACGATGTTGCCGAAGTCCGCGCCGGCCGCGGCAAGGGCGAGACCGACATTGCGCATTGCCTGCTCCGTTTGCGCAACCACATCACCCGCGCCGACCAGTTCGCCGCGCTCATCGATCGACACTTGTCCCGCTGTGTAGATCGTGCGCGTCCCGGTGGCGACAACAACTTGCGAAAAGGCCGCATTGTGCAGCAGTCCTTGCGGGCGAGGATGCTCCAGCGTGCTCATGCCCAGGTTCCTTCCCTCTAGAGCCTTCGCGCCACTTCCGGCGACAGTTCCTTCGTGCCCTCGGGTGCGCGCGCGGCCGCGGCGCGCAATCGCGGCAGGATGTCCTCGACCCGTTCGGCCTTGAGAATATCGATCGTTAACGTGGGGCGGATGAAGGCGGTCGCGCGCATATGCGCCAGCAGCGCCAGCAGCGGTTCCCAGAAGCCATCGATATTGGCGAGCAGCACGGGCTTGCTGTGGCGCCCAAGCTGTTGCCAGGTCAGTTGCTCGACCAGTTCCTCCAATGTGCCGATCCCACCCGGCAGGGCAACGAAGGCATCGGATCGTTCGAACATCAGCCGCTTCCGTTCGTGCATGTCGGGCGTGACGATCATTTCCTGCACGGTGGTCAAGGCATTTTCGCGGGCCCTGAGAAAATCCGGAATAATGCCGGTGACGCTGCCGCCGTGATCCAGGGTGGATTTGGCGACCGCGCCCATCAGCCCGATCGAGCCGCCGCCGTACACCAGGCGGATGCTGTTCTCGGCGAGCACTTTTCCCAAGGCGACGGCGGTTTCTACAAAAAGGGGATTTGTGCCGGGGCCTGAGCCGCAATAGACACAGACGGTTTTAATTTCGTTCATTCTGGCCATGTGGCACCGCAGCGTGACACCGTCAAGACGGGCGGATTGGCAAAAACCAGTGAAATGACCCGCAAACGACGGAAATTGCGAAAGAATTGTTCTCCAAGGGTGCATGCGGCGGACAAACGCTCTATATGACCGGAAGAATGAAAAAAGACAGAAAAACACGCGCGCCGGCGAATCGGTGCGCCGTCTTGCTCCGGGTTCTTGTTAATGACTGATATCGGGTCGCCGCATGACGTCGGCGAAGCGCCGCTTGCTGCCGACAAATCGATCGAACGGGCGACCCTGATTGGGACGCTGGTACACCTGTGGCCTTATATCTGGCCCAGCGATCGCGCCGACCTCAAGATGCGTGTGGTGTGGTCGGTGGTGGTGCTGCTGATCGCGAAACTCGCGACGCTGTCGGTGCCGTTCACGTTCAAATGGGCGATCGATGCGCTGACAGGCGCGGATACCGCTCCCGTGCAATCGTCCAACTGGACGATGTGGCTGATCGCCTCGCCTTTGATCATGACCTTGAGCTATGGCGGCCTCCGCATAGTGATGGCGGTGCTGACGCAATGGCGCGACGGGATTTTCGCGGGCGTCGCGATGCACGCGGTACGCAAGCTCGCTTATCTCACCTTCGTTCACATGCATGAGCTGTCGCTGCGCTTTCATCTGGAGCGCAAGACCGGTGGGCTGACGCGCGTGCTGGAGCGCGGCCGGCTCGGCATCGAAGTGATCGTGCGGATGGTGATCCTGCAACTGGTGCCGACCATCGTCGAGGTCTCGCTGCTCACCGCCGTGCTGCTGTGGCAGTTCGACTGGCGCTATGTGGTGGCCAGCCTGATCACCGTCGTGGTGTTCATGTATTACACCTACATCGCCACCGAATGGCGGATCGAGATCCGCCGCAAGATGAACGATTCAGATACCGAGGCGAACACCAAGGCGATCGACTCGCTGCTCAACTACGAGACCGTCAAATATTTCAGCGCCGAGCAGCGCGAAGCCGAGCGCTACGACCGTTCGATGGAGCGCTATGAACGCAACAGCGTGAAGACCTACACGTCGCTGGCGGTGCTCAATACCGGGCAGGCGATCATCTTCACCGCCGGCCTGACGGCGATCATGGTGATGTGCGCGATCGGTGTCCGCAACGGCACCAACACGGTCGGCGATTTCGTGCTGGTCAACGCCATGATGATCCAGCTTTACCAGCCGCTGAATTTCATGGGCATGGTGTACCGCGAGATCAAGCAGGCTATCATCGACATCGAGAAGATGTTCGGCGTGCTGTCGCGCAATCCGGAAGTCAAGGATGTTCCCGGCGCGAAGCCGCTGATCGTGACCTCGGGCAGCGTGCGTTTTGACGATGTGCAGTTTGCCTACGATGCCGAGCGTCCGATCCTGAAAGGTCTCAGTTTCGAGGTGCCCGCGGGCAAGACGGTCGCGATCGTCGGCCCGTCCGGCGCCGGCAAATCGACCATCTCGCGGCTGCTGTTCCGGCTCTATGACGTCTCCGGCGGCAAGATCCTGATCGATGGCCAGGATATCCGCAACGTCACGCAGTCGTCGCTGCGGGCGTCCATCGGCATGGTGCCGCAGGACACTGTGCTGTTCAACGACACCATCCGCTACAACATCCGCTACGGCCGCTGGGAGGCCAGCGATGAAGAGGTGGAGGAGGCGGCACGGTTGGCGCAGATCGACGGCTTCATCCGGATGTCGCCGAAGGGGTACGAAACCCAGGTCGGCGAGCGCGGCCTGAAACTATCGGGCGGCGAGAAGCAGCGTGTCGCGATCGCGCGCACGATATTGAAGGGACCGCCGATCCTGGTGCTCGACGAGGCTACGTCGGCGCTCGACAGCCATACCGAGCACGAAATCCAGGAAGCGCTGGAACGGGTGTCGCGCAACCGCACGTCATTGGTGATTGCGCATCGGCTCTCCACCATCGTCGGCGCCGACGAGATCATCGTGCTGGATCAGGGCCGCATCGCCGAACGCGGGACCCATGGCCGGCTTTTGGCATCGGGCGGACTTTATGCCAGTATGTGGAATCGGCAGCGTGAGGCCGAGGAGGCGCGCGAGAGGCTGGCGCAGATCGGCGACGAGGACGATGCGCCGAACCGTGCGCCGCCGCCGATCGACGATCCGCTGGTGGCCGCTGAATGACCGAAGCGCAATCCCATCTCCCGCAGCGGGAGAGGGGACAACAAAACAGTGAAGCTTGATGTCCCTGACCAATTCCATCCGCGCGCAAATTCCGCCTATCCATCCCGAGGGCTATCCTTTTATTGGCGGCTTTGCGCTGGTCAGCCTGATCCTGTTCTGGATCTGGACGCCGCTTGGCTGGATCGGCACCGTGCTGACGATCTGGTGCGCGCTGTTTTTCCGCGATCCGGTGCGGGTGACTCCGATCCGTGACGGCCTTGTCGTGGCGCCGGCCGACGGCCGTGTCTCGATGGTGACGCAGGTGTTGCCGCCGGCCGAGCTCGGTCTCGGCGACAGGCCGCTGCCGCGCATCTCGATCTTCATGAGCGTGTTTAACTGCCATGTGAACCGCAGTCCGGTGGCAGGGCGGATCGACCGCATCGCCTACCGGCCGGGTACCTTCATCAACGCCGAACTGGACAAGGCGAGCGAAGACAATGAGCGCAATTCGCTGGTCATCTCGACGCCTAACGGGCGCGTCGGCGTGGTCCAGATCGCGGGCCTGGTGGCGCGCCGGATCGTGTCGTTCGTTCGCGAAGGCCAGTCGCTCGGCGCCGGCGAGCGGTTCGGGCTGATCCGGTTCGGATCGCGTCTCGACGTGTACCTGCCCGAAGGTACCCATGCGCTGGTCTCGGAAGGCCAGACCGCGGTAGCCGGCGAAACCATTCTGGCCGATTTCAGGCTCGGCGACCGGGACCGGACCTACCGCGCCGATTAACCATTCCGGCGGCCGGAGCGGCGGCAGACCGCCGCAATGGCGGAGCGGGCCGGTGCTTGCTATATCTAGAGCAGTTTCCAGTTTGGGGCTTCACCCTTCGAGACGGCGCGCAACAGCGCGCCTCCTCGGGGTAAGGTCTTGGACCCTCGCGGTGAGGAGCGCGGCAGCGCCGCGCGTCTTGAACCGCAAGGCCACGGAATAGGCGATCACGACCATGCCCATCGACCCCAAATATCTGGAGATGCGCCGCCGCCGGTTTCGGCCGATCCCGGTGCGCATGCTGGTGCCCAACGTCATCACCTTGCTCGCGATCTGCGCCGGGCTGACGGCGATCCGGCTCTCCACCGAAGGGCGGATGGAGCTGGCGGTGGCGGCGATCGTGTTCGCCGCCGTGCTTGATGGCCTGGACGGGCGCGTCGCGCGCATGATCAAGGGCCAGTCGAAATTCGGTGCCGAACTCGACAGCCTCGCGGATTTCGTCAATTTCGGCGTCGCACCAGGCCTGATCCTGTACTTCTGGCAACTGCACGACCTGAACAATGGCGGCTGGATCGCGGCGATGGTGTTTGCGATCAGCGGCGGCCTGCGGCTGGCGCGCTTCAACGCCTCGATCGACGATCCGAACAAGCCGGCTTTTGCGGCGAATTACTTCACCGGCGTTCCGGCGCCTCTGGGGGCAATCTGTGTGTTGCTTCCGGTCTATCTCGAATTCCTGGGCGTCTCGAAGCCGCCGGCGATGCTGACGCTGTTCTACACCTTGCTGATCGCGTTCCTGATGGTGTCGCGACTGCCGGTGTTTTCCGGCAAGACCGTGCGGATGCGGGTGCCGCCGGAAATGGTGCTGCCGGTGTTCGTCTCGGTGGTGTTCTTCGTCGCGCTCCTGATCGGATACCCCTGGCATATTCTGTCGGTGGGATCGGTGCTGTATCTGCTGAGCCTGCCGCTCGGATGGAAGTCTTATCGGGACCACGCGCGCAACGCCGCGGCGCAAGCAGTCACGCCGGCCGAGACTGCCTCCGCCAATCCGGCGCCGCCGTTTACGTCGACGGTTTCCGATGTTGATGAGGACGATCGGCCGGCGCGGCTGAACTGAATTCCCTGCGACTTCATTTCCGGAATGTTTGCGGTCGACCCGGTTGGGTTCGAGTGTAATCTCGGTTATATGGGACGGACTAAAGCCACGGCTTTCAAAAAATGGCCGGTCCCAAGAAACAGGAGAGAAACGCCGTGAACAAACACGCTTCCGCCCCATTATCCGCCTCCGTCCTCGAAGCTCTGGCGCGCTACGACACGCCGACGATCTGCAACGCGATGGAGATCGTAGCCCCCGAGCGCCGCTTGATCGGCTACACGACGAAGCCGCTGGTGTGCCCGTTCCCCGATCTGCCGCCGATGGTGGGTTACGCGCGCACGGTGACGATCCGCTCCGTGCTCAAGTCCGGTCTGCCGGCCGATGAACAGGCGAAACGGCGGATCGACTATTACGAATATGTCGGCACCGGCTTCGGTCCGCGCATCACCGTGATCCAGGATATTGACGGCGCCGATGTCGGCTACGGCGCGTTCTGGGGCGAAGTCCAAAGCAACGTGCACAAGGCGCTGGGCTGCCTCGGTGTCATCACCGACGGATCGATCCGCGACATCCCGCAATGGGCGCCGGGCTTCCAGGCGCTGGCAGGCTCGATCGGCCCGTCGCACGCCTGGGTTCACGCCGAAAGTTTTGGCGGCGAAGTCCGCGTCGCCGGCATGACCGTGCGCTCCGACGATCTCATCCACGCCGACCAGCATGGCGCGATCGTGATTCCGATCGATATCGCAGCAAAAATTCCCGACGCCGCCGAACTATGCGGCCGCCGCGAGACGCCGATCCTCGAGATCGCCCGCAGTCCGGACTTTACACTCGAGAAACTGAAAGAGGCGCTGAAGCGTTCGGCCGAAATTCACTGAAGTCGACCTGGTTCTGATCGGCGCGATAACGAAAAACGAGCGTCGCGAACAAGGGGAGGGGCGACCATGAGGCGGCTTCTGATCGGGCCGGCGCTGGCAGGTCTTGTACTGGCAAACCTTGCCGGCATCGCCGGCGCGCAGGCGCAGACCTATCCGTCGCGTCCGGTCACACTCGTGGTGCCATTCCCGCCGGGCGGATCGACCGATGCCGCCGCGCGCATCCTGGCGGAGCGCATGCGCGGGCCGCTCGGACAGCCGATCGTGATCGAGAACATCGGCGGCGCCGGCGGCAGCCTCGGGGTCGGGCGCGTCGCACGCGCGGCGCCGGACGGATATACCTTCGACATCGGTCAATGGGACACCCATGTCGGCAGCATCATCTACAAGCTCGATTACGATCTGGAGAAGGATTTCGCGCCGATCGCGCTGGTCTCGAACAATCCGCAGCTCATGGTCGCCAAGAACGACCTGCCGGCAAATACGCTCGCTGAACTGGTGACGTGGATGAAGGCCAATCCCGGCAAGATCAATTTCGTCAACCAGAACGCGGCAGCCAATGTCAGCGGCGTGCTGTTCGAGAACCTGACCAGGCAGAAGGTGCAGTTCATTCCCTATCGCGGCGCGGGACCGGCGATGACCGACCTGATGTCCGGCACCGTGGACCTGCTCGTCGTGCAGGGCGCGGTGGCGTTGCCGCAAGTCCGCGCCGGCAAGATCAAGGCGCTCGCCAATTTGTCGGCGCAACGCTCGGCCTCGATGCCGGACATTCCGACCGCGGATGAGACCGGCGTCCCCGGCCTTTATATGTCGGGCTGGTTCGGTCTCTGGGCCCCGAAGGGGACGCCGGTGGAGATCATCAGCAAGCTCAACGCCGCCACCGTCGAGGCGCTGGCTGATCCGGCGATCCAGAAAAGGTTCTCCGAGCTCGGCCTCGACGTCGCTCCACGCGATCAGCAGACCCCGGAGGGGCTCGCTGCATTCCAGAAAGCCGAGATCGACAAATGGTGGCCGATCATCAAGGCGGCCGGCATCGGCGCCCAGGCGCAGTGAGCAACGAAAGGCCGCCGTCGCCGGCCGCCAGAGTTACGCCGATGCGGCTAGCTTCGGTAGCAGAGCCTGGCTCTGCTTTTGGCCCGCGCAAATGCGCACGACTTCGTCCCAGCGCGAGAGAAAGGCATCCACGCATGCGGGATCGAATTCGTAGCCCTTCTTGTCCTCAAGATATTGACGGGCGGCCTTCAGCGGCATGGCTTCCTTGTAGGGCCGCTTCGTCGTCAAGGCATCGAAGACGTCGGCGACTGTTACTACCCGGGCCGCGATCGGAATCTGCCGCTGCTTGAGGCCGTTGGGATAGCCGCTGCCATCCCACCGCTCATGATGGGCGCTCGCGATCGCCGCGCCGAGCTGAATCAGTTCGCAATGGCTGTCCGCGAGGATTTTGCCGCCGATCGCCGCATGGGTGCGGATGATCGCCAGCTCTTCGTCGTTCAGCCGTCCCGGCTTGAGCAGAATGCTGTCGGGAATCGCGACCTTTCCGACATCGTGCAGCGGCGCCGCAAGGTAGATATCGCGGCATAGCCGCGGCGGCAGTCCCAGTTGTTCGGCGATGATACGGCTGTACCTGGCGACACGGAGCGTATGCTCGCCGGTGTCGTTGTCGCGGTATTCGACCGCCAGCGCCAGGCGTAGGATGATTTCCTCTTCGCGCTCTTGCAGTTTAAGCGTGGCCGCAGCCACTTCATTGGCGAGGTCGGCGGCGCGATCGTTGAGCTTCCTGACCGCGATCCCGAGCTTGATCAGATTGCGCAGCCGGATATTCATCTCCATGGCGTGCGGACGCTTCGGCAGGAAATCGGTGGCGCCGGCTTCAAGCGCCTTCATGCGGACGTCATCGGTCTCGATCGAGGTGACCATCACCATGGGAATATCGGCGAATTTCGGCAGCGAGCGAAGTTCGCGGATGAAGGTGATGCCGTCCATTCCCGGCATCTCGTAATCCACCAGCACGATATCGAACTCATGCTCGCATGCCGCCGCCAATGCCTGCAGCGGGTCGAGGAACGTCATGGTTCGAACCAGGCCATCGGCCTCGATCAGCCGCTTGAGGAAATCGAGCGCGGAGCGGCTGTCATCGACCACGAGCGCTTGACTAAGCATCGGGCGTCTTTCTGATGGGAACGATTTCGATGTCACAAATCTACCCCACGGCGCTTAACGTGGAACTAAATGCCTGTGATTGCACGCGCCGGACGGCGTGCCGCAGGTGGTAAATTGACGCCGTTACACGCGATATTTCGCCTTTCAACCGCGATTATATTGGCTTTGATCAGTACTTGTACGGTCCCCTGATTAGCTTTTTACTCATCGCTCCAGCAGAAACTCCGGCCCAGTTGAGTTTGCGTGTTGACGCACGCTGATTCGAATATGGCGCGAGGCGGGGACTGATGGCTAATTCGACAGAATCGATATGGTCACTGCGACTGCCTGCAGATTGCAGCATCGCCGCGATCCGCAGTGTCTACGATCTCGTCCTCGAAGCGTTCCGGCGCCAGGACAAACTGGAGATCGATTGTTCGAGTGTCGACAAGGCCGACGTCACCTCGGTTCAGCTTCTGATCTCGACGGCCAAGACCGCCAACCTGCAGGGCCGCTCGATTGTCCTGACCGCCGTCTCGCAGGCCCTTCGCAGCACGTTTCTCCGTGCGGGCTTTTCCAATGACGCGATGACCGGCCATTTTCAGCAAAAGAACGATGGTACGTGATGGCAACGATCCTGACAGTCGATGACTCCCCGAGCATCCGCCAGATGATCAAGGTGGTGCTTGCGCCGGCCGGTCACACCGTGATCGAGGCCGGCGACGGCGCGCAAGGGCTGGAGAAGGCCAAGGCGAGCCGGATGGATCTCGTGATCACCGACCTCAACATGCCGGTGATGAACGGGCTGGAACTGATACGGGCGCTGCGCAAGCTGCCGGCGCTCACGGGTCTGCCGATCGTGTTCCTTACGACCGAGTCCAATGACGCCATCAAGCAGGAAGCCAAAACGGCGGGCGCGACGGGGTGGATCACCAAACCGTTCAAGCCCGACCAGCTTCTCGCGGTGGTCAGCAAGCTGGTGCGATCATGACGATGTTGGATCCAGCCGAAGTATTCCGCCAGGAAGCAGCCGAGCTTTTCGAAACCCTGGAGGCGGCGCTGCTGGATCTCGGCCTGCGTCCGGACGATCGCGAGCTGGTCGATCAGGCTTTTCGCGCCCTGCATACCATCAAGGGATCCGGCGCGATGTTCGGATTCGACAAGGTCGCTTCGTTCACGCACGAGTTCGAAACCGCGTTCGATCTGGTCCGGAAAGGCGAGATCAGGCCGACGCAGGATCTGATCTCGGTTGCGCTGGCGGCCAAGGATTACATCCGAGCCTTGATCGAGGCGCCCGAGTCCACCGACGCCATCATCGGTGACGCCATCCTGGATGACCTGAAGCAATTCATGGAGCCCGGCAGGCAGGCTGGATCGGCGCCGATGCCGGCTGAAGCGCCCGTTGTAACCGGGGCGCGATCGCTGGGATGGCATCTGCACCTGGAATTCGACGCCCATATCCTGCGCAACGGCTCAAATCCGCTCGACCTCCTGGATGACCTCTGCAAACTCGGTCCCTGCTTCGTGGTTCCGCTGACGGACGGGGTGCCGCTGCTTGAGGAGCTGGAGCCGGAATACTGCTTCCTGAAATGGGACGTCACGCTGCACAGCGATTGCGACAAGGCCGCGATCGATGACGTCTTCATGTTCGTGCAGGACGAGATGAAGCTGACGCTCGAGCCGTTGGCGCAAGTAGAAAGTCCGGCGCTGGCGCCGGCAACGGCATTGCCGCTGGCAGAGGCGCTGGTTGACGCGGCGCCGGCTGCAGAACCGGCGAAAAGCGCCAGGGAGCCGGTGATCGCGGCCGAACGGCGCGAAGAGCCGAGGCGCGCCGAGGACCGTGGCATCGCCACGGTTCGCGTGCAGGCGGAGCGGCTCGATGAGCTGATGGATCGCGTCGGCGAGCTTGTCATTGCGCAGGCGAGACTGAGCCAATTGGCAGCGTCAGGCTCCGATCTCTCGATCAAGATGATCGCCGAGGAGATCGAGCGTCTTGCCGCCAGCCTCCGGGACACCACGATGGGCGCGCGGATGGTTCCGATCGGTTCGTTGTTCGGGCGCTTCCGAAGGCTGATTCACGACCTGTCGCGGGATCTCGGCAAGCCGGTCGAATTCGTCACGACGGGCGAGGACACCGAGCTCGACAAGACCATGATCGAGTGTCTCGCCGATCCGCTCGTGCACCTTATTCGCAATGCGATCGACCATGGCATCGAGGACACTGCGGCCCGCGTTGCGGCAGGCAAGACGGAGCAGGGGCGGATCGAACTGCAGGCGGTGCATTCGGGCGCGCAGGTGCTGGTGACGGTCGCCGACAATGGCGGCGGACTGAATACCGCGCGGATCCGCGCCAAGGCGGAAGATCAGGGGCTGATCGCGCCGGGCGCGGCGATGTCCGACCATGACATCCATCAGTTCCTGTTCCATCCGGGCTTCTCGACCGCCCAGACCGTGTCGGCACTGTCCGGTCGCGGTGTCGGCATGGACGTGGTCAAGCGTACGATCGAAGCGATGCGGGGGTCGATCGACCTGTCGACCAGGCCGGGTCAAGGCACCACCGTCACGCTGCGGTTGCCGCTGACACTTGCAATCATCGAGGGACTGCTGATCCGCGTCGGCGAGGGGCGCTACATCATTCCGTTGTCGGCGGTGGAGGAATGCGTCGAGCTGACCGCCGGCGACGAGCGCTCGCGGGGACGCAATTTCCTCAACGTGCGCGGAAATCTCGTGCCGTTCCTGCGGTTGCGCGACATGTTCGCCGTGCCGGGTTCGCCCGACCGGCATCAGAAGACGATCATCATCTCCACCGGTGAAACCCGCGTGGGCCTGGTTGCCGATCAGATCATCGGCAACCACCAGACCGTCATCAAGTCGCTGTCGAAGTTGCACTCCGATGTAACGACGTTCTCCGGCGCGACCATTCTCGGCGACGGAACGGCTGCGCTGATTCTCGACGTCGCGCAACTTGTCAACCTGGCCCAGTCTCAAGCGGACAAGCAGCAGGAGGCGGCGTAATGAACCGGGATTATGGACACGACGCCACCGCCACCCACGACGATGCTGCCATGCAGGTCGTCATGATCGGTCTCGGCGACGAGAAGTTCGCGCTCGACGCCGGCCTGGTAAGGGAGATCATCGACCCGATACCGGCGACCAAGGTCGCAGGCGCCAGGGCCTTTCTTCCGAGCGTGATCAACGTACGCGGCAACGTGATTCCGCTTGCCGATCTGCGGATCCGGTTCGGGATGCCGATGACCGAAGATTCCGGGGATACCCGCATCGTCGTCATCGAAATCGATATCGACAACGACCCCGTTCTCGTGGGTGTCATGGCCGACAAGGTCTACGAGGTCACCGAGATCTCCCGGACCGATGTACAGCAGACGCCGAGAGTGGGCATGCATTGGAAGCCGGAGTTCATCCGCTTCATCACCAAGTGGCGTGACGAGTTCGTTATCGTTCCAAACATGGAACGCATCCTGAATTGAGATCAATCTTCGAACGAAGATCATGGGGCTGAAAATGAGATTTACCGTCAAAGCGAAGTTGGCCAGCGCGTTCGGGGTGGTCATCCTGTTGTCCATGGTTGCGGGCGGCGTGGCGTACATGAAGCTGAGCGACATGGTCGCCACAGCCGAAAGCCTGGTGTCGAGGGCGGGCCGCATGGAAAAGGCGGCCGAGCTGGAAAAAGACATCCTGCTTCAGGTTCGAGCGGAGAAAAATACCGTCATCGCGACCTCCGATGCCGAAACCGAACGGTTCGCGGCCGAGTTGACCAAAATTCGGGCCACCGTGGCAAAGACGAAGGACGAGATCTACGCGGTCGCGTCCGAGAATGGCAAGAAGTTGATGGATCGTTTCGCCAGTCTGTACAGCCAAATGAACGCTGTCCAGGATGAGACCGTCAAAATTGCAAAGGCGGACAGGGTAAAAGCGGGCGAGCGTTCGATGAACGAAGGCCGCAAGGCCGTCGCCGAGGCCATGGCGGCCGCGGGCGAATACGTCACCTATGTGAAGAAGGCCATGGCCGAGCAGGCCGCACAGGCCAAGGACGATGGCGCGCGCGCGCAAATCCTGTTGCTCACCTTGGTGCTTGTCTCGCTCGTCCTCGCCGTCGCGGCCGCGTTCTGGATCGCGGTCAATATCAGCCGCGGCCTTTCCCGGGCCGTTGGACTGGCCGACGCGGTTGCGATCGGCGATCTCAGCCAGAAGATCGACGTCTCCAGCAACGACGAGATCGGAGATCTTGTCAAATCGCTGAACGCCATGACCGTGAACCTCAACGGCACAGCCACGGTTGCCAATGAGATCGCCCAGGGCAATCTCACGATCGACGCCAAGCGGTTGTCGGAGAAGGATACGCTCGGGATGGCGCTGGAGCGCATGGTCGAGAAACTTCGTCTGATCGTATCGGAGGCGTTGACCGCGGCGCAGAATGTGTCCGCCGGCAGCCAGGAATTGTCCGCGAGCGCCGAGCAGCTGTCGCAGGGCGCCACCGAACAGGCCTCGTCGGCTGAAGAAGCTTCGTCCTCCATGGAGGAGATGGCGTCGAACGTGAAGCAGAATGCCGAGAATGCCAACCAGACCGAAAAGATCGCCGCGCAATCGGCCAAGGATGCGGAAGCGAGCGGCGCAGCCGTGGGGCGCGCCGTCCAGGCCATGCAAACGATCGCCGAGAAGATCACGATCGTGCAGGAGATCGCCCGGCAGACCGATTTGCTTGCATTGAACGCCGCGGTCGAAGCCGCGCGCGCCGGAGAGCACGGCAAGGGCTTTGCGGTGGTTGCTTCCGAAGTCCGCAAGCTTGCCGAACGCAGCCAGGCCGCGGCCGCTGAAATCGGCACGCTGTCAACGGAAACCGTCAAGGTCGCGCAGGAAGCCGGAGCCATGCTGTCGAAGCTGGTGCCGGATATCAAGAAGACGGCGGAGCTGGTGGAAGAAATCACGTCCGCCTGCCGCGAGCAGGACGTCGGGTCGTCGCAAATCAACCAGGCGATCCAGCAGCTCGACAAGGTCGGTCAGCAGAACGCCAGTGCCTCCGAACAGGTCTCCTCGACATCGGAGGAGCTCGCTTCCCAGGCCGAGCAGCTTCAATCGACCATCGCCTATTTCAAGATCGATCACGGTTCCAGGGACAAGGCCGGCGCCGCGATGCCGATCGACAAGGCGGTCAACCAGTTGCGAGCCAAGGCGGCGAGCATGTCGGCAGCCGATCGTGGTGCCAAGCCGGCCGCGGCCAGGCCGCCCGCGCGCGTGCTCAAGGCTGCGAATGGCGGCGGCTTTGCTTTTGCGATGGATGAGGGCGGAGACGATCGCGACGCCGAATTTCATCGCTGAGACGGGAATGCGTCGGCATGCATGTGAAGCTGAAACCCTTCAGCCTCACGGAGGAACGGGCGTGATGAGTTCTGGATCATTCGCGAATGAAAGATCATAGGGGCTGAAGATGAGATTTACGGTCAAGGCAAAGCTGGCGAGTGCGTTCGGCGCGGTGATCTTCCTGTCGATGGTGACCGGCGCCATCGCTTACTACAAGCTCTCCGCACTGGACGATTCGCAGGAGCGCATCGTTGCCCAGGCGGGGCGTCTGAAGAAGGCCGGCGACCTGATGAACGGCATCCAGGGACAAGTGCGTGCCGAACTCCGGATGGTTCACGCCACGTCCGAAAAGGAAGCCCAGGACAACTTCAATCTGCTGGTCTCGCGCCGAGACACCGTGCTCAGGCTGAGGGATGAGTTATATGCGGTTGCGTCCGAAGCCGGAAAGCAGCTTCTCGATCAGGCCACCGTCAAGCTGAAGCGACTGAACGAGCTGCAAGACCAGGCGACCAAGCTGGCGTTGCAGGAAATCGGCAATGCCAAGGCGATTGCGATCACCGGCGGCGAAGGCCGCAAGGCGTTCAACGAAACCCTCGAGAGCTTCGAGGGCTACGTCAAACGCAACGAAAAGCAAATGACGGAGATCGCCACTCTGGGCTCGCAAGAGGCCGCCTTTGCAAAGATGATGCTGATTGCCACCGTCATTGCATCGCTATTGATTGCCGTTGCCTCCGCGTTCTGGATTGCGCTCAATATCAGCCGCGGGCTTGGCCGCGCGGTCCGGCTGGCCGATGCGGTCGCGCTTGGCGATCTCAGCCAGAAGATCGATGTCTCCAGCAACGACGAGATCGGAGATTTGATCAAATCGCTGAACACGACAGTCGAAAAGCTCCGCTCGGTCGTCTCGGAAGCCATGACCGCCGCGCAGAACGTGTCTGCCGGCAGCCAGGAATTGTCGGCGAGCGCCGAGCAATTGTCGCAGGGCGCCACCGAGCAGGCCTCGTCGGCCGAGGAAGCCTCGTCCTCGATGGAGGAAATGGCGGCAAACGTGAAGCAGAACGCGGCGAACGCCAACCAGACCGAAAAGATCGCGGCGCAATCCGCCAAGGATGCGGAAGCCAGCGGCGTCGCGGTCGGCCGCGCCGTCGAGGCAATGCGGACGATTGCGGAGAAAATCACGATCGTGCAGGAGATCGCCCGGCAGACCGATTTGCTCGCATTGAACGCCGCGGTCGAGGCCGCGCGCGCCGGAGAGCACGGCAAGGGTTTTGCGGTGGTTGCGTCGGAAGTCCGCAAGCTCGCCGAGCGCAGCCAGGCTGCCGCCGCCGAAATCGGAACGTTGTCGACGGAAACCGTCAAGGTTGCCCAGGAAGCCGGAGCGATGCTGTCCAATCTGGTGCCGGACATCAAGAAGACGGCGGCGCTGGTGGAAGAGATCACCTCCGCCTGCCGCGAGCAGGACGTCGGCTCGTCGCAGGTCAACCAGGCGATCCAGCAACTCGACAAGGTCGGCCAGCAGAACGCCAGCGCCTCCGAGCAGGTTTCATCGACCTCCGAGGAACTCGCCTCCCAGGCGGAGCAACTCCAGGCGATGATCTCCTACTTCAAGATCGACAACAAGCAGCAACGCGAGGCGCCGCGTGGGCCGGTTGCGCTGGACGGCGCCATCGGCCAGTTGCGCAGCAAGGCAGCCAGCATGTCGGCCGCCGACCGCGGCGCGAAGAAGCCCGTGGCCGCCAAGGCGAGCCGCCCGCTCAAGGTCGCCGGCGGCGGCGGCTTCGCGTTCGAAATGAATCATGACGCAGACGACCACGACGCAGACTTCAAACGCTAATCCAGAGTCCAGCCTTGCCGGAAGGCGAAGCTGGATCGCTTCTCTTTCGTTCCGACCTTAAGCGTGTGGAGCTAACATGGCCGAAATAGCGCAATACCTGACGCTTGGTCTCGCCGGCGAGACCTTCGGCATCAGCATTCGCAACGTTCGCGAAATCCTGGACATGCGTCCGATTTCGCGATTGCCCCATGCGCCGGATTTCCTGCTCGGCATGATCGATGTGCGGGGAAACGGTTACCCGATCGTCGACCTCCGGATAAAGCTGAACCTGCCGAGCGTGGAGGCGACCGAGGCGACCCGCATCATCATCCTTGACGTGCCGATGAACGATAGCCTGGTTGGCGTCGGCTTCGTGGCGGATTGCGTCTTCGAAGTCACCGATATCGATGAGGACGAAATCAAGCCGCCGCCGTCGGTCGGGGGACGCTGGGAGTCCGATTATATCGCCGGCATCGGGCGCAAGGGCGACAAGTTCATCATCATCTTCGATCTTGCACGATTGATGGCGTCTGCGGAAGTTCCGGTGCAGCGGGAGGCGGAGGCTGACACGTCTTTTGCGGCCTAGTCTCCAGTGACTGCAGCAATGTCTGAAGCGATAACACATCTGTCCGATCGGCATTTTCGTTCCATCGCCGAGTTTATCGAGGGGCAGGTAGGAATAAAGTTGCCCGCGGGCAAGCGCCTTATGCTCGAAGGGCGGCTTCACAAGCGGGTTCGCGCGCTGAACTATTCCGGCCTCAATGAATATGTCGAGCATCTGTTCGTCGGCGGACAATTGGATACCGAGCTGACGCATCTGATCGATTGCGTGACCACCAACAAGACGGACTTTTTTCGCGAACCGTCGCATTTTGCTTTCATGAAGGAGGTCGCCGTCCCCGAGCTGCTGCGGTCGCGGGGTCGAGGATCGCACGGACTGAAGATCTGGAGCGCGGCTTGCTCGACCGGCATGGAGGCCTATTCGGCGGCGATGGTTCTCGATGCCATGGTCAGGGTGGGGTCCAGATTCCAGTTTCGCATTTTGGGAACGGACATCTCGACCGCCGTCTTGCGCCTCGCCAAGGCCGGGATTTACCAACAGGAAGCGATTGCGCCGGTTCCTGCCGAGTTGGCGAAGCGTTATTTCCTGTTGTCGAGGGACCGATCGCGTGCCGAGGTGCGCGTGATTCCGGAGCTACGACGATGCGCGAATTTCATGCGCATGAACCTGATGGATCCGGTCTATCCGGTCGATCGCGACGTCGACATCATCTTCTGCCGCAACGTCCTGATCTATTTCGACAAGAAAACCCAGCGCAAGGTGGTGGACCAGCTTTGCGGGCATCTGCGGCCGGGCGGCTACCTCATGGTGGGGCACTCCGAATCCATGGTCCACAATGGTTCAACCGGGCTTAAGCAGATTCAGCCTACCATCTTCAAGGTTTGAGAGAGTAGGAGCGGATCGAAATGCCCAGGCCCAAAGTTCGCGTCTTGATCGTCGACGATTCGGCGTCGGTGCGCCAAACGCTCACGACGATACTCAATGAAGATGCCGACATCGAGGTAATGGCCACCGCTTCGGACCCGTTTGCGGCCGCGCGCCGTCTTCAGAACGAGCTGCCCGATGTGATGATCCTCGATATCGAGATGCCGCGCATGGACGGGATCACGTTCCTGCGGAAAATCATGGCGCAGCGTCCGATTCCCGTGATCATCTGTTCGTCGCTCACCGAGCAAGGCTCCAACCTGATGTTCGAGGCCTTCGAAGCCGGCGCCGTCGACATCGTGCCGAAACCTCGCATGGATACGCGGCAGGCGCTGATGGAAGCGTCAAACCGGCTGCGGGAGGCCGTGAAATCGGCGGCGCGTGCCCGCGTGCGCCCGCGCCGCGAGCGGCGAACCCCGATCGAAAAGAAGCTGACGGCGGACGCCATCATACCGCCGCCGGTTCAGAACCGCGTGCGACCCGCCACGGAGCGCATCGTCTGCATCGGCGTTTCGACCGGCGGCACCGAAGCTTTGCACGATGTGCTGGAAGTGTTGCCGGCCGACTGCCCGGGCATCCTGATCGTTCAGCACATGCCGCAGGGATTCACGGCCGCCTTCGCCAGACGTCTCAATGGTCTGTGCGATATCAACGTGAAGGAAGGCGAGGACGGCGAGCCGGTGCAGGCCGGCTGCGCCTACATCGCGCCCGGAAGCCGGCATATGCTGCTGCAACGGACCGGGCTACGCTATCATATCGCGATCAAGGACGGGCCGCCGGTCTCGCGGCACCGGCCTTCCGCGGATGTCCTGTTTCGGTCCGCGGCGCAATATGCCGGCCGCAACGCGCTCGGAATCATCATGACCGGAATGGGCGACGACGGCGCGAGAGGGCTATTGGAAATGCGCAAGCTTGGCGCCGCCACCCGCGCCCAGGATGAGGAGAGTTGTGTTGTCTTCGGCATGCCGAAGGAGGCGATCGCGCACGGCGCGGTCGAAAAAATCGTCTCGCTCGGCCAGATCCCGAAGGAGATCATGCTTTGGCATCAGGCCCGCCATGTTGCGATGGCAGAGTGAGGGGCAATGGCGACTGATGCATTAGGGGATACGGCTGCGGCGGCGGTGGCGTCCATCGAGGGCGTCGCGTCGCATATCGAAACCGCGTTTTCCCAGATCGGCGGGCATCTCGGTCGCGGTCACACGATTTTTCTGGAGCTCAATGACGGCCTTGCCTCGCTCTCGCAGGAATTCTCAGGCGCCGGAATCGAAGGCGCGTCGGCCGAGCTTCGCGACATCGCCCTGAAACTGAACCGGCTGGCGGAAGCGCTGCCGTTCGAGAGCGCTTTGCTTGGCGGAATCGGCGAGAGCGCGACGCAGGCCTCCTCGTTGTTGAAGGTGCTGGTCAAGCACATCCAGATGATCACGATCGTCGCGCGTAGTGCGCGGATCGAGGCGGCGTCGTTCGACGGCGATCAAGGTCACTTCCTCGACTTCACGCAGGAAGCCTTTGAGCTCGCAAAAGCGGTCCAGGTATCGATCAAGGGATGCACGCACGATCAGGAGCTGCTTTCGGAAGCGATCGAAACGGCACTGAGCAAGCAAAAGGAGTTTGAGAACCGCCATCGGGCTCAACTCCTGTCGGTCAGCGCCGACCTGACCTCCGCCTGTTCCAGCATCCTGGACCAGCGCGACAAAGGCGTTCGCCTCGCCGACCTCACCAAAGCAAGCACAAAGAAGATTGCGGAAGCCGTCGGCACCTCGATCGTTTCGCTCCAGGTCGGGGACAGCACCCGGCAGCGCCTGGAGCATATTTGCCATGGCTTGCGCATCGCCGCGGGTTCCGGGGCCAGTCTCGTTCCCGTGATGACCGGTACCGATCACGCGGCTCCGCTGATTTGTCAGCTCGAGGCGGGGCAGTTGAAGGATGCCGTCGTCGAGTTCGACAATGATATCGGCCAGATCGGCCGCTCCTTGAACACCTTGTTCCGCGATGCGACCGGCGTCGTCGGCCATGGCCGTTCGCTCTATGTCAGCCAGGACGGGACTACGTCGTTCCTCGCCGTCATGAAGCAGACGCTGGCGCAAGCCGCAGGATTGATCGGTACCTGCGAGAGCGCCAGGAAAACCGTCGATGAAGCGTTATCGGTGCTCGAAGGCACGCTTGGTAAATTTCGTCATGCCATCTCGGAGCTTTCCGAGACCGTGGTCGACATCATCCTGATCGGCATGAATGCCAGCCTCAAAGCAGGCCATCTGGGCACCAGGGGCAGCGCTTTTGTGGTGATCGCCAATGAACTCAAGGCTACAGCGGATCGGATTTCGGACGGCGCCAAGCTGCTGAAGCCGGTCCTCGACAGCATCGAGCGATCCGCAGGCGAGCTGAGGAAGCTTCGCGTGGATGAGGATCCCTCGCAATTGGCGGCGCTGGAGCCCTCGGTCCTGCACGCCATCCAGGAGATCGAGGCCGGCAACGATCGGCTGGGCCAATTAATCGAGTTGCTCGGCCGCGAAGGCGCCGAGTTCGAAAGCTCGATGACGGCTGCGCAGGCGGCCTTGACCGCGCTCGGCGATGCGTCGGCGACGTTGCCTTCCGTCGCAACGCGTCTGGAAGCTGTCGCCGCCGGTACGGAGCGGCTCTCATCGGTCCATAGCCGTGACGTGGAGCAGCTGTTCGATGAGTTGGCGGCGCAATACACGATGGAGAGCGAAAGGGACGTGCACGCCCGGTTTTCGCAGCGCTGCGGCCTGACCTACACGGCAGCGGCGCACCGGTCCGAGCAGGACCAGACCGACGACGTGCTATTTTTCTGAACTCCGCCCACCATCCAGTCCGCAAAAATAGTCAAAGCCTCTTGGTGTGGTGTCATATCGGCGCGCGCAGTGCGCGAACCCATGTCTAGCGCTTTATTAACCAACTGTTATGCCTACCAAATTCGGTAACGCGTCTTTAATTGCGGGCACGTAGGGTTGTGATGCGCGGCTCTGGATGGGCGGCGCCACCGTCCAGGATGGCCGGTCGTTCGCGTACGCGTTGGAGTCTCCCATGGATATCATGACGAGCGTCGGGCTCGTGTTCGGCATCATTGTCATTACGGCAATGGTATTCATGGGCGGCGACCTCCACATGTTCATCAGCGAACATGCGATGATCATCATCTTCGGCGGATCGATTGCCGCCACCATGATCCGGTTTCCGCTTGGCGTGATGCTGCATGGACTGCCGCTGGGAGCGAAATTTGCGTTCACGATGAGCCGGCTGTCGGCGCGCGACCTCGTCGATGAACTGGCCCGCATCGCCGAGATCGCCCGCAAGCAGGGACCGGTCGGCTTGGAAAAAGTCGACACCGACGAGCCGTTCCTCGCCAAGGGAATCCGTTATGTCGCTGATGGTTACGACCTCGAATTCATCCGCGACAATCTCGAGCGGGACCGCGACAACTTCCTGATGCATCTCGACGAAGGCAGCAAGATCTACCGCGCCATCGGCGACTGCGCGCCGGCGTTCGGCATGATCGGCACGCTGATCGGCATGGTGCAGATGTTCGCCAACATGACTGATCCCTCGAAGCTCGGTCCATTCATGGCGACCGCCTTGCTGGCGACGCTTTACGGCGCGCTGGTGGCGAACCTGTTCTGCCTGCCGATCGCCGATAAGCTGCACGGCAAACTGCTCGACGAGGAAACGAACCGGACCCTGATCATCGACGGCATTCTGATGATCCGGGATTCCAAGAGCCCGACGCTGGTCCGGGAAATGCTGCTGGCCTACCTGCCGGAAAAACATCGCCACGAAGAAGGCGAGCCGGTCCCAGCCTGATCAGGCTGGCGACGGCGGCCCGGGAAGCAAGCGATGGCCAAGAAGAAACGCGGCGATGCACACGGCGGAGGCCACGGCTGGTTCGTGACCTTCGCCGACCTCATGGGCCTGATGATGAGCTTCTTCGTGATGCTCGTCGCCTTCTCCAACCAGGACCAGCAAAAACTCAAGATCGTGGCCGGCTCGATGCGCGAAGCCTTCGGCGTCCAGACCGAGGCGCGCTATTCGGGCGTGATCGAGTCCGATGGTCTTCCGACACGCCCCAGGCTGAGGAACACCGCGCATATCCCGCCCGAGGATGCATCCAACACCCCGACCCCGGACGAGAAGCATCAAAATCGCATGGTCGGCTCACGCCTGAAAACCGACCGCGAATTCGCGCTGGCCTCGGCGTCGCTCCGGCAGGCATTGCAGGATATGCCGGAACTGACCGAAATCTCCAAGCACATCATGTTTGAAGAGACCAACCAGGGCCTCAATCTGGAGATTATCGACCAGGACGGGCGCTCGATGTTTGCCGATGGCTCAAAAGTCCCCTACGAGCGCACCCGCCGGCTGATCCAGAAGCTAGCTGCGCCCTTGAAGGCGACGCCGTTGCGCATTTCGATCGTCGGCCACACCGCGGCAGGGTTCGTGCCGGCGCAAAGCGACTATGGGGCATTCGATCTCTCGGCGGACCGCGCCAACGTGGTGCGCCAGATTCTCGAGCGGGAAGGGCTGCCGCCGGCACATATTTTCGCCGTCTCGGGAAAGGCCGATAGCCAGCCGCTATTTCCCGACGATCCATCGTTGTCGGCGAATCGTCGCGTAACCATTACGCTGATGCGGGAAGATCCGCCGTTGCCGCCCGATCTGAAACCGTAACCCGAGACTACTATATTACCACTCGCCGCTGTGATGAACTCGCATTGTGCAGGGGCCGGCGCCGTCAGCGGTGCTATGGTTGATCGGTTGACAGACTTTCCAGAAGCGCCGATAGCCGCCCGGATCAAATCAACCGCGAGAGCGTTTTTTCACCACCATGGCTGTCAGCGCTACATCCACCGAGGCCCAAGAGGGGCCGGTCACCACCGGTTTTTGGGCCCTGACGCTGGGAAGCATCGGCGTGGTGTTCGGCGATATCGGCACCTCGCCGCTGTATGCGTTCCGCGAAGCCGTGACGCATGCGGCGGCGGGACAACCGGTGTCGCGCACGATCGTGCTCGGCGTACTCTCGCTGATCCTATGGTCGCTGTTCATCGTCGTGACCGCCAAATACGTGCTGCTGCTGCTGCGTGCCGATAATAACGGCGAGGGCGGCACGCTTTCCCTAATGGCGCTGGGCCAACGGGCGCTGGGCCGGCGCAGCTGGCTGTTGCTGGCGCTGGGCGTCGTCGGCGCCTCGATGTTCATCGGCGATTCCATGATTACGCCGGCGATTTCCGTGCTGTCGGCAGTCGAAGGTCTCAAGCTCGTTGCGCCGGCGCTCGAACATTACGTGGTGCCGCTGACGATCTTCATTCTTGTCCTGCTGTTCTCGGTGCAGAGCAGCGGAACCGCGCGCGTCGCGTCGGCCTTCGGGCCGGTCATGGCGGTCTGGTTCGCGACGCTGGTGATCCTGGGCCTCGTCCACATCAGCGACGATCCCACGGTCTTGGCGGCCATCAATCCCTGGTACGCGATCCAGTTCCTGCTTTCGCACGGCGTCATCGGACTGGTGACGCTGGGACTGGTGTTTCTGGCGGTGACGGGCGGCGAGGCGCTTTATGCGGACCTTGGGCATTTCGGACGCAAGCCGATTCAGGCCGCATGGTTCTATCTCGTGATGCCGGCACTTCTGATCAATTACTTCGGGCAGGGTGCCCTGGTGCTGTCCAATCCGGCGGCAATCGAGAATCCCTTCTATCGGATGGCTCCCGATATCCTGCTGCTGCCGCTGGTCGTGCTGGCGACCGCTGCCACCGTGATCGCGAGCCAGGCGGTGATCACCGGCGCCTATTCGCTGGTGCGGCAGGCGGTGCAACTCGGACTGTTGCCGCGCTTCGAGGTTCGCTACACCTCGGAGTCCCATGCCGGCCAGATTTATCTGCCACGCGTCAACCGGCTGCTCCTGCTCGGCGTCATCCTGCTCGTGCTGCTGTTCCGCACCTCGAGCGGATTGGCCTCCGCCTATGGCATAGCCGTCTCCACCACCATGGTCGCCGACGGGATCATGGGCTTTGTTGTGGTCTGGAAATTGTGGAACTGGCGCGCGGCGACGGCAGCCGCGTTGATCCTGCCCTTCGTCGTCGTCGATATGGCGTTCTTCAGCGCCAACCTCTTGAAGCTGCTCGAAGGCGCCTGGGTGCCGCTGCTGTTCGGTCTCGCGATGGCGGTCATGATCTGGACCTGGCGCCGCGGCGCGGCGATCCTGGTCGCCAAGACCCGGCGGATCGAGGTGCCGCTGCTGGACCTGATCAAGAGCCTCGAAAAGCGTCCACCTCATATCGTCAAGGGCACCGCGGTGTTTCTGACCAGCGACCCGAATTTCGTGCCGACGGCGCTGTTGCATAACCTCAAGCACAACAAGGTGCTGCACGAGCACAATGTGATCCTGACCATCGAGACCGCGCAGACGCCGCGCGTCGATCCGTCCGAGCGCGTCCGCATGGAGACCATCAGCGACAAGTTCGCCACCGTGCGGTTGCGGTTCGGTTTCATGGAATCCCCGAACGTGCCCAAGGCGCTGGTGATCGCGCGCAAGCTCGGCTGGCAGTTCGATATCATGGCGACTTCGTTCTTCGTCTCGCGGCGTTCGCTCAAGCCATCGGCGCAGTCGGGCATGCCGCTGTGGCAGGACCACCTGTTCATCGCGATGAGCCGCTCGGCGAATGATGCCACCGACTATTTCCAGATTCCGACCGGGCGCGTGGTCGAGGTTGGAACCCAAGTCACCATCTGAATCTGATGCATTTTTGCATGGCTATGGCCTGAAATCAGGGTAGGCTATGCTACGAGCGCAGGACTATAAGCCGCCGCGCTTTGCTATTTGTGCGGCGAAGCATTGAGGCGTCCATTCCCATGACCAGCGATGTGCTAGTTCCCGCCGCGGACGCGGCGGCCAATGGGCATGGCAATGCCCATTCCACGGCCGCCTTCAAGGGCCTCATGCTCGGCAGCATCGGCGTTGTCTACGGCGATATCGGCACCAGTCCTCTATACGCGTTACGCGAGGCGGTGGTCGCCGCCAGCGGATCTGCGGGCGTCGCCAGCTCCCAGGCCGTGCTGGGCGTGCTGTCGCTGATCCTGTGGGCGCTGATCGTCGTGGTGACGCTGAAATATGTGCTGATCCTGCTGCGCGCCGATAACAATGGCGAGGGCGGAACGCTGGCGCTGATGGCGCTGGCGCAACGTGCGGTCAGTCACCGCGGCAGCGTTATCGTGTTGCTCGGGATCATCAGCGGCGCGCTGTTTTACGGCGACGCAGTGATTACTCCGGCGCTCTCGGTGCTGTCGGCGATTGAGGGCATCAAGCTCGTCACCCAGACGTTTGAGCATTATGTCGTTCCGCTGACCGTGCTCATTCTGGTGGTGCTGTTTGCCGTTCAATCGCGCGGCACCGCGCGCGTTGCCGCGTTATTCGGACCTGTCATGTGCATCTGGTTCGCGGTCATTGCGATCGCGGCCTTGCCGCAGATCGTGCGGCATCCCGAAGTACTGCTGGCGCTGAATCCGCTCCACGCGGTCTCGTTCATGATCCACCACGGCATCATCGGGTTCGTCACGCTTGGTGCGGTATTCCTTGCCGTCACCGGGGCCGAGGCGCTCTATGCCGACCTCGGGCATTTCGGCAAACGGCCGATCCAGACGGCCTGGCTCTTCATTGTGTTGCCCTCGCTGGCGCTGAACTATCTGGGGCAGGGCGCGCTGCTGATCGCCGACCCCAGAGCGATCGAGAACCCGTTCTTCCTGATGTTTCCTGATTGGGCCCTGATCCCGATGGTCGGCCTCGCCACGGCGGCAACCGTGATCGCGAGCCAGGCCGTGATCACCGGCGCCTATTCGCTGACGCGTCAGGCCATCCAGCTCGGCCTGTTGCCGCGGTTTGAAATCCGCCACACCTCGGAATCCCATTCCGGCCAGATCTACATTCCGCGCATCAACCTGCTGCTGTTCGTCAGCGTGATATTGCTGGTGTTGATGTTCCGCTCGTCGAGCGCACTGGCGTCGGCCTATGGCATCTCCGTGACCGGGACCATGGTGGTCACGGCGATGATGGGCTTTGTCGTGATCTGGAAGGTCTGGCGATGGTCACCGCTGGCGGCGGCCGCGCTGATTGCGCCGTTTTTGTTTCTCGATCTCACATTCCTGGCGGCCAACCTGTTGAAGGTGTTCGAGGGCGGCTGGGTGCCACTGGCGCTGGGTGCCGTCGTGATGCTGCTGATGTACACTTGGCGGCGTGGCAGCCGGCTATTGTTCGAGAAATCGCGCAAGCTGGAGTTTCCACTCTCCGATCTGGTCGCGATGCTCGAGAAACGGCCGCCGCAGCGGGTTTCCGGCACCGCCGTGTTCCTGACCAGCGATCCCGCCAGTGCGCCGACGGCGCTGATGCACAGTCTCAAGCACTACAAGGTGCTGCACGAGAAGAATGTCATTCTCACGATCGAAACCGCGCCGACGCCGCGCATCGATCCGGCCGAGCGGGTGCGGCTGGAGCAGATCAGCGAGACCTTCTCAAAGGTAACGCTGCGGTTCGGATTCATGGAATCGCCGAACGTGCCGAAGGCGCTGGCGATTGCGCGCAAGCTCGGCTGGCAGTTCGACATCATGTCGACGTCGTTCTTCCTGTCGCGGCGCGCGCTCAAGCCGGCTGCGCATTCAGGAATGCCGCGCTGGCAGGATCATCTCTTCATCGCGCTCAGCCGCACCGCCAATGATGCGACCGACTATTTCTAGATTCCGAGCGGCCGGGTGGTCGAGGTAGGCACGCAGGTGACCATCTAGAAGCTCAAATGCCGCTTCGAGCGCTTGATTTTCGTCGCCCAAGAGGCGACGTTGGGCCGGAAAGGGCAGGGCGGTCAGCACCGAATTTGGCGCCGGATTCCTCTGCCATAATGGATCGTTGGGAGAATGTGTGTGGCCGATCAGGTTCACGATTTGACGCCGGAAGATGTGGCGAAGGGAATAGCGGAGGGGCGCTATCTCCTCGTCGACGTCCGTGAGCCGAACGAAGTTGCCGTGGAAGCCTATCCGGACGGTGTCGTCGTTCCGCTTTCGAGCTTCGATGCAGAAAATATTCCCGATCCGGAGGGTAAACAGGTGGTTTTTGCCTGCCGCTCGGGGAAAAGATCGGTAACTGCGTCGCTTGCAGCGCAGGCTGCGGGTTTTGCCTACGACAAGCATCTCGCGGGCGGAATGCTGGGCTGGAAGGCTGCGGGATTGCCGACCAAGACGGGCGGCTGAGCGTCCCATGATTTCCATGAACAAGATCTTCGCGGATCTTCCGGTCACGATCTTCGAGGCGATGTCGCAGCTCGCGCGCGACAACAACGCCATCAACCTCGGCCAGGGTTTCCCCGACGATCCCGGCCCGGAGGACATCCGCCGCGCGGCAGCGGATGCGTCATTGAACGGCTACAATCAGTACCCCTCGATGATGGGCATTCCTGAATTGCGGCAGGCAATCGCGGCCCATTACGGGCGCTGGCATGGCCTCGAACTCGATCCAACGAGTGAGGTGATGGTGACGTCGGGCGGCACCGAAGCGCTGACCTCGGCCATCCTTGCCGTGGTCGAGCCGGGCGACGAGGTGGTGGTCTTCCAGCCGGTGTATGACTCCTATCTGCCGATCATACGCCAGGCCGGCGGCATCCCGCGGCTGCTGCGGCTCGAACCGCCGCATTGGCGGCTGACGGAAGAAATGCTGCGGGGCGCGTTCAACCACAAGACCAAGGCGGTGCTCTTCAACAACCCGCTCAATCCGGCCGCGGTGGTGTATCCGCGCGAGGATCTCGAGCTGCTGGCGCGGTTCTGCCAGGAGTTCGATACAGTCGCGATCTGCGACGAGGTCTGGGAGCATGTGATCTTCGACGGCCGCGAACATATCCCGTTGATCGGCATTCCGGGAATGCGCGACCGCACCATCAAGGTCGGCTCTGCCGGCAAGATTTTCTCGCTGACCGGCTGGAAGATCGGCTTTGTCTGCGCGGCTCCGCCGCTGTTGCGGGTGGCGGCGAAGGTGCACCAGTTTCTCACCTTCACCACGGCGCCGAACCTGCAGGCGGCGGTCGCCTATGGGCTCGGCAAGCCTGCGGATTATTTCTACGAGATGCGCAAGGACCTGGCGCGGAGCAGGGATCGTCTCACCAGGGGATTGGAGAGCATCGGCTTTCCCGTTCTCAAGTCGCAGGGCACCTATTTCCTCACCGTCGACCTTTCGCCGCTCGGCCTCAACGAGACCGACGAAGCGTTCTGCAGGCGGATCGTGACCGACTACAAGGTCGCGGCTATCCCGGTGTCGGCCTTCTATGAAACGGATGCGGTGACATCGGTCGTGCGTTTTTGTTTCGCCAAGAAGGACGCAACGCTCGACACCGCGCTGGAACGCCTGTCGGACGCGGTGCACCGCCGGTAGAAGGCTGGACAACGCATGCCGGACCGCAGCCGTAGTCAAAACCGAACCGGGGTTCGTTTGGTTGTTGCGATGGCCGCGGTTCTCGCGGCACTCGCTCCGCCTGCGCAAGCGGAGGAGCGCACGGTCAATTTCTACAACTGGTCGAATTACATGGCGCCGGGGGTGCTCGAGGATTTCACCAGGGAAACCGGCATCAAGGTAGTCTACGACACGTTCGACGCCAACGAGACGCTGGAGACGCGGTTGCTGGCGGGAAAATCCGGTTACGACGTCGTCGTTCCGACCGGCTATTTCCTGCAGCGCCAGATCACCGCGAAAGTCTTCCTGAAGCTCGACAAGTCCAAGCTGCCGAACCTTGTCAACGCCTGGCCGATGGTGACCGATCAACTCGCCACTTACGACCCCGGAAATAATTACGGCGTAAATTACATGTGGGGCACGACCGGCATCGGCTACAACGTCAAAATGGCGCAAAAGATTCTTGGGCCCGACGCGAAGATCGACAGTTGGGATATCGTGTTCAAGCCGGAGAACCTGGCGAAATTCAAGGATTGCGGGATTCACATGCTGGATTCCGCCGACGATATCTTCCCCGCCGCATTGAGCTATCTCAAGCTCGATCCGAATTCCACCAGGCAGGCCGATCTGGACAGGGCCGCCGACCTCGTCGTCAAGATCAGGCCATACGTCCGCAAGTTTCATTCCTCGGAATATCTCGGCGCGTTGGCGAGCGGGGAGATCTGCTTCGTGGTCGGCTGGTCGGGCGACATCATGCAGGCGCGAAGCCGTGCCGCGGAGTCCAACAACGGCATCGAGATCGGCTTCGCCATCCCGAAAGAGGGCGCGCAGATGTTCTTCGATAATCTCGCGATCCCGGCCGATGCGAAGAATGTCGCGGAGGCCTATGAGTTGATCAATTATCTCTACCGGCCGGATGTCGCGGCGAAGAACTCCAGCTTCCTGTCCTATGCCAACGGCAATCTGGCGAGCCAGAAATTGATCGATCCCAGGATTCTCGATGACAAGAACATCTACCCGGATGATGCGACCATCAAGAAGCTGTTCGTGATCACCGCCCGCGATCCGGCGACGCAGCGGGTGATCAATCGGCTGTGGACGAAGGTGAAGACGGGGCGGTAGTTCTCTCCCGTCATTGCGACGAAAATCAGGAGCTGGCGCTCATCGCCACCTGCGATGCAGCCACAGCCATTGGTCCGGATATTCGCGGATCCAGCCCTCGATCACCGAAGTGACCGCCTGCATCGTTCCCTGGATGTCGATCTGTCCCGACGCATCGCGCACCGGCTTTACCTCTTCGGATAATTCCGCGCGAAAACGATAGTTGGGCAACCGGATGATCCGCACACCATGGACGGGGCAGTCGACCTGCCGCAGCAGGCGTGCCAGCATCGGATTGGCGGTGGTCTTGCGGCCGAAGAAGGTGACCTCGACGCCGTTGGTCAGGTACTGGTCGACCAGCATGGCGACGTGCTGACCATTTTGCAGGGCCTGCGCCAGCCTTAGCGGTGCGTCGCGGCCGGCGGGGATCAGCGTGCCCATCTTGACCGCGCGGATCTCCTCGATGGCGCGGTCGGCAGACGCGATGTTCGGCCGCCGGAACAGGATCGCGGTATCCAGGCCGTGTGCGACTGCGGCCAGCGCCGGCAATTCCCAATTGCCGAGATGGCTCGCGAAAATCAATGCCGGCTTGCCGTCGTCCCTGATCTGATCGAACAGTTGCCTGGTCCGCGCCGGTAACTCGATGCGGCTGTCTTCGGGATGTTCCAGGTCATAGTCCCAGATGTGATCGAGATGGGCGAATTCGGCGCCGACGCGGCCGAGATTGTCCCAGACGCCGGCCAGAATGGCTTCGATCTCTTCAGGCGATTTTTCGGGGAAGGCGGCGGTCAGATTGGCGCGGCCGATCCTGTCCTCACGCAGCCTGCGGCCGATAAAACGTGTGATGCGGCCGAACAGGTTCGCGGTCTTCACCGCATCGAAATAGCGCGTGGTGCGCAACACTGCGATCGTCAATGCGCCTACCGCGGCTTCGCCAAGCGGCTTGGCTGCGTCGCGAATGCGAGCTTTGGCGCGAAGGAGCAGGCGGTTCATCGAAGCAAGGCGGCCGGCTTGCTAGATCGGTTCGCGCGTCAGGATCAGCGAGGCATTTTGCCCGCCGAAGCCGAACGAATTCGACATCACGGCGGTGACGCGGGCGTCGCGCGCCTTGTTCGCAACGACGTCGAAGGGAATCGCCGGATCGGGTATTTCGTAGTTGATGGTCGGCGGAATCCGCTGATGTTCGAGCGTCAGCAGCGAGAATATCGCTTCGACCGCGCCCGCCGCCGAAATGGTATGGCCGACCATCGACTTGTTGGACGATACCGGGATTTGCTTGGCGCGTTCACCGAACACGGCGGACATGCCCAGATATTCCATCTTGTCGTTTTCCGGCGTCGCGGTGCCGTGCGCGTTGATGTGGTCGATCTGCTCGGGCGACATGCCGGCATCCGCCAGCGTCTTGCGCACGCAGCCGATGATCGGCTTGCCGTCGGGGCTCGATCGGGTGCGGTGAAACGAATCGGTCAGTTCGCCGCAGCCGGCCAGCACACCGATGATGGGTGCGCCGCGCGCCACCGCGGCCTCGTAGCTTTCCAGCACCAGCGTGCCGGCGCCTTCGGCCATGACGAACCCGTCGCGATTCTTCGAGAACGGCTTGGATGCGGCTTGTGGCGGATCGTTCTGGGTCGACAGCGCCGAGAGCAGGGAGAAGCGGACCATGGCTTCCGGATTGACCGAACCGTCGGTCGCCACGCACAGCGCCGCGTCGGTCTCGCCGCGGCGGATCGCTTCGATGCCGAGCTGGATCGCCGTCGCGCCGGAGGCACAGGCGGTGGAAAGCGAGATCGGCGATCCCTTGGTGCCGAATGTCTCGGCCAGGTGCCCCGCGATCGAGCCGAACATGAAACGATGATGGTACTGGGCGTACTTGCCGCCGCCGCAGGCCCGCAAATAGTCTTGATAATCGAAGTCGGGCTTGCCGACGGTGCGGCCGACTTCCATCCGTTGCGGCCACTCGGTTTCGATCGGCGCTACCGCCAGAAACAGCGGTCCCGGAAAGTCGCCCTTGCGGCCGATGCCAGACTGTTCGAGGGCTTCTTCGGTGGCGATTTCGGCGAGGCGCTCGGTCAGGCGCGTCGAGGTGAATGGTTCGAGGGCGACAAAATCCACGGTTCCGGCCATTGTCGACTTCAAGCCGTCGATCGGAAACCGCGTGACGGTCCGGATGCCGGATTCGCCCGCCGTCAGTTTCGCCCAGTTGTCGGCCTTGCCGGCACCGAGCGATGTTACGACGCCCATGCCGGTTACGACGACGATCGGCCTGCCGAATTTATCGCGTGATGCGGTCATGATTCCCCCGTCGATTTCGCTGAGCGCTTGCGCGCTCTACCCCTGCTGCCCCGGGCAGCTCTAGTCGATCGCCTCGACCAGGGCCATGCCTTCGCCCTGCCAGTGACCGGTTCCCACTACTACAATCTGGGTCGGAGGCTCTGACATTTCAACCTCCAGCCCGGTCGGGTCGTTTGGCGGAAACAGCGCGCCGCGCGAGATCGAAAGCGCCGCAAGCGCCAGGCCCAAGGGAAATTGCGCCTCCAGCGTGTGGCCGAACGTCGTCCCGGTGGCCCGCACGGGATAACCGGCATGCCCAGCCAGAAATTCCTTCTCCTCGGAGGTCACGGGTTCGACGCCGGTCGCACCTGATATCAGCGCGCCGTTGTTGCCGTGCACGCCAAGCTTGGACCAGAGGGCTTCCAGCGACCTCGTCACCGCACCGCGCTGCTTGCGTTGCGCCAGGTCGGCGACCACGTTGGTCAGGCGTGCGTAAGGCTTGGCGCCGCGCGCCTCCGCATGCTCCCTGGATTCGACGACCAGAAACACGCCGGCGGAGCCAAGCGCAAAACCGCTGTTCTCACGCCGCGCCCATACCGGGGCAAACTTGTTCTTCAGATTGAAGTCGCCGAATTCGTAGAGGATGAGAAGATCAGGGCGTTCACCGTTGTGGGCTCCGCCGATCAGCGCGATGTCGCTTTGACCCGAGGCGATCCGCGCCAGCGCGATCCGGGCCGCGTCGATGCTTGCCGCTTCCTCGCCCATGAACGTGCGCGACGTTCCGCAAACGCCGTGAACGATGGCGATATTGCCGGCGAGCAGGTTTGAGAGCTGGGCCAGGAAAAGCGTCGGCCGCAGATCGTTCATCAGCCGTTCGTTGAGGAAACCCGGAGCTGAATTGCCTTTGGCATCGGCATTCAGGATCGCAATGTCGACCGCCATGTCGCGTTCGCCGCCGCCGGCCGCGACCACCATGTCCATCCGCCCGAGGATTTCCTTGTTGCCTTTGAGACCGGCAGAATCCAGTGCGAGCCCGGCCGCGTAGGTGCCGATGCGCTGCCAGTTTTCCATCTGACGCTGATCGCCCTTTTTAGGGATCTGCACATCGAAGCTGACCGGCGCCAGCGGATGCACGATGTACGGCGCAAAGCGCTTTTCATCGACGTTGATCCGCTGCGCATTGAGCGCCTCCCAATGCGCATCGAGCCCTTCGCCAAGCGAGGACACGATGCCGATGCCGGTGATCCAGGCTTCTTTTGCCGGCTGTGCTATGGGTTCAGTCATTCTATCGCCTGCAACGGAAAGCCGATCTTGCTGGCCATGGCGTCCATGTGGACGCGCAGGGCTGGATCGGGGAAGGGGATGTGGCGGAAGGTGAGGTCGGCGCTGCACTTCAACTCGGTGCCGACGCGCGCCTTTGCTGACGTGACGGCAAAGCCCGAGCCTTCGTGCTCGATCTTCGCTTCGATCGTCAGTAACTGGCCGGGACTGACGAAGCCCCGCATCTTGGCTTCCTTTATCATCGCCAGGAACGGCATGCGCTCGAACTTCATCACGCCGAGCAACAGCCAGCCGGAGCTCTGCGCCATCGCTTCGGTCAGGAGCACGCCGGGCATGATCGGAAAGCCCGGGAAATGCCCCTCGAAGATGGTGCTGTTCTCCGGGACCTGCGCCTCGACCGTGATCGTCTTCGCGGCCGTATCGAGGTCGAGGATGCGATCGATCAGTTGAAAATATTCAAGCTGCATGATGGTGGGCGGTTAAGCACCCGCGCCCGCGTTCTTGGCCGCCACCAGTTCGTCGATCCGCGCGGCGAGGTTTTTCAGGACGAAATACTGCTCGGTGGTGGCCTTGCCGTCGTTGACCTCCTGCGTCCACTTTTCGAGCGGCATCTTGATGCCGAACGCCTTGTCGATCGCGAAGGCAATGTCGAGAAAATCGAGGCTGTCGATTCCCAGATCGTCAATGGCGTGGCTCTCAGGCGTGATCGTGTCGCGCGGGATGTCGCAGGTCTCAGCGATGATCGTGGCGATCTGATCGTATGTAGAGGACATCATTAAGCCTTTGATATATTGAGGATAAATCCCAGAACGGCACGGGGAGGCTGCCGCAGCGCCGTGGAATCCCCTTATGCCCCCGTCCGAAGTCGAGTGCCCGTATATCGGAGCGGGACGCTGAGTTCAATGGAGGTTGGCTTTCCCTTCGGGGGGCCGGTTTACGGGGCAAAATGGCTGTTCTGGTTCCGGAGGGCTGGGCTGGCCGCGTGGTGCGGGGGAAAATCCCTGCTGCGGCGGCGGCCGATTTCTCCTCGCTGCGGGAGCGGCGGCAAACTCTGCTTGTCGATCGTATTGCGATGCCATGTGAGGCAGCCACCGCGACTCGCGGCATCCTGCACCCGCGCCCCGGTCGGAACGGCGGATTACGTTCTTTCGCTACCTACGAGTGTTGCAGAAATTAGCGTGTCTCATTCAAGGTGTGCAGTCCAGCACTGTAACCGTAGTCATAGCGTATTAGGTGGCGCTCTATGCTGGCAAATGCGGAGTGGTATTGGGCTCCAGGGCTTCTTCCGCTTTGTCGTCGTCCGGCAATTTCTCGCCATGTATGGCAAGGGGCGGTCCGATCCACAGTGGATCGACGAGATGGTCTCTGCGCGGATTTGTCGTGTTGGGATGTACCAGGATACTGAGGCCGCCATGATTGAGCATGAGCCAGGGCACTAATGTCGGGAAAAGATTTGTGGCGAAGGCGACTTGAAACATGGCCTGATCGTGAGGGCCAACCTTCGCGTCGTGCCAACGGCCGAGCCGTACCAGGAAGCGTTCGCCGATCCACAGGCGTAGCTGCTCTGCCAATGTCCGTGTGGCCGCAGGGTCGTAGTAAATATGGGCATGGTAACTCGCAATCTCGGCGATCGGTCGAGGTCCCGAAGTTGTTGCTGTCGCATTTATCGGCATGTCTCTTCTCACGTTATGACAAAGGTCGGTTTCAAATACGAAATTACGGTGCACTTAATCGCTCCGCGCTCAGCGATCATGCCTATTTGACGGCCCTCAATCGAGGCCACCATTACTCCAATTCCTTAAGTTGAATCAGCGCCAGTATTCCGCTGAGGGCAGGCCCTGCAACTCGGCTCTCATCGAAAGGTCGTGAAGTGCACCTGCGCGTTCAGGAAAATTTATTGAGCCATATCAATCTGATGCTGGCAGTCCAGTCCCCCCTTGCAAAAATAAATCGCTTCTCGCTTGACCCAAATCACTCTCATATTCCCGCCGTCCTGTCCCGAAAGAGATGCTATGGGTAGCGGCGAGACAGCTGTAAATCGTCGCTTCGTTCAACTTGCAATTGACGGAGCTCCCAATGCGGAAACCCCACGAC